>Ga0334901_1000371_pt1 | contig 64190 bp, 60 predicted proteins | sample GraSluR3_MG_3_FD_207216 | JGI IMG/M metagenome (GOLD analysis project Ga0334901, IMG submission 207216) | Sludge microbial communities from methane-producing bioreactor in Wageningen University, Netherlands - Granular Sludge_15_08-R3 | ecosystem: Engineered > Bioreactor > Anaerobic >...
TTGATGTCGGATACGAGATCCGGCCTTGCTTTTTCGTTCATAAGATCCATAGCAAAATTGAATTGATTATGGGGTTTAAAACCCTTATATCACGCTTGGCTTTTGTTCAGTTTTCAAGGAACATTCTCAGTCGCTCTTGAAGCGACTTGAATATCTTATCAAGAAATCAACATCATGTCAACAACAATTTAACAATTAACTAATTTCTCAATGAAAATACTTAATCAATCGTAAAAACGATCTTTTCAGTATACATAAGCTTGGACAACATGTCAACAACAAGTGACCTCTTGTCCAGCAACATGAAAATATTATCAGCATTGAATCCATTTGTCAATAAAAATTTGCTGTGTTCCGTTTATTTTGTTCATAATCCTAAGCACGGCCCGAATTTTCTTTCGAAACCTTGTCATTTAGTTGAAATTGCAATCAATGTCTTGGGTGCTTGTGATCTTTTAATTACCGGCTGATTTTTAAGGTGTCTTCCCTTTCTTTAAGATTAACCGTTCACCTGAAGTTAACCCAACCTTTGCGCATTCGACACGACCACTTTTTCTCATAAGTAACCGTTACGTCATGCCCATCTCCATCTGCAAAAAAGAATGTTGATGCAAATAACGATCTCTTGCGCTGGAAAACCCGGCTTTCACTTAGCAAACTGCTTTCTTGTTCACGGCGCAACAAAAAAGCCCGTCTGCCAACTTTCTAGGAGGCAGAACGGGCTTTACATATGCTTTATTTATTAATCTTTCTCATCTGAGGAAACAGCAGCACGTCGCGAATCGACGCGGAATCAGTCAACAGCATAATTAAGCGATCGATGCCGATGCCTAGACCGCCGGTTGGCGGCATGCCGTACTCCATTGCTTCCAAGAAGTCTTCATCGATAATCTGTGCTTCGTCATTGCCGGCTTCACGTTCGCGCATCTGATCCTCAAAACGTTCGCGTTGATCGATCGGATCGTTCAATTCGCTGAACGCATTGGCATGTTCTCTACCAACAATGAACAGTTCAAAACGATCACTGAATCGTGCGTCGTTCGGATCCTTCTTCGCAAGCGGAGAAATTACAACCGGATGACCGTATACGAAAGTCGGTTGAATTAATGTTTCTTCAACTTTTTGCTCAAAGAATTCATTAACAACGTGTCCGTATGTCATATCATCCTTTACTGAAACACCGTTCTCTGCAGCCAACTTACGTGCTTCTTCGTCAGTCATTTGCGGCCAAAGGTCAACGCCGGTCTCTTCTTTGATCGCGTCGACCATGTGTACACGGCGCCAGCGGGGCTTCAATTCAACCTTTGCATCACCATATGTGATTTCTGTGCTGCCGAGTACTTTTTCAGCGACAGAAGAGATAAGATTTTCGGTCAATTCCATAACGTCACGCAAATCCTGATAAGCTGTATAGAGCTCCATCATCGTAAATTCAGGATTATGTTTTGTTGAGACGCCTTCGTTACGATAGACGCGGCCGATTTCATAAACCTTTTCAAATCCGCCGATAATGAGCCGTTTGAGATGCAGTTCAATAGCAATACGCATATACAGATCCATATCCAAGGCATTGTGGTGCGTGATAAAAGGACGCGCCGCTGCTCCGCCGGGAATGGAGTGCATGGTTGGCGTCTCGACTTCAAGATAGCCTTGTCCATCCAATTCATCGCGAATGGCTTTAACAATTTTACTTCTTAGAATAAACGTTTCTCTGACTTCAGGGTTAACGATTAAATCCAAATAACGTTGACGGTAGCGTTGCTCCACATCTTTCAATCCGTGGAACTTGTCCGGCAGCGGTCGCATCGCTTTCGAGAGAATACTGAATTTATTAACCTTAATGGACAATTCACCCACATGTGTTTTAAATACAGTACCTTCAACACCGACAAAATCGCCGATATCAATATGTTTGAAAATCTCGTATTGGTCTTCGCCTACGGCGTCCTTGCGAATGTACAGCTGAATTCTGCCGGAAAAATCCTGGATATCGGCGAATCCCGCCTTGCCTTTACGTCTTTTGGCCATCAAACGGCCAGCCATGACAACGGCAATTTCATTCTCTTCGAGTTCTTCCGCCGTCTTATCTGCATAAAGCGTGCGAATCTTTTCTGTATCATGCGTGCGATCATAATGACCACCAAAAGGATCAATTCCTTGTTCGATCAAAACCTTCAGCTTCTCGCGCCTGGCTTGCAGCTGATCGGTCAGATCCACTTCCTGACTCATTCTTCTTTCAACCTCCAGTCGTATCCCGCTGGCACCAAACAGTGCTCTATAGCAGGATCGAGCTTTGCTCATTTTCAGATGCACAATGAAATACATCTGGCGTATAAAGAAAAATTTGGCGGAGTCCGATTCATACATGACTAAGCCTTAATTTCTCTTATACTAGACACCGCTAATTTCTTATCTTTAATACTTTGTTATTTGTATAAAGAAAACTGCCAGCAATACTTCCGGCAGTTTGATATCTAATCGAATTATAGAGAATTAAAAAAATACTGTCAACCTTAGACTGTCGGTGCTAAATCAAGCTCCAGCTGTTCTCGGAAGTCAATGAGCACCTGACGAAGCTCAGCTCCGGTCTCGCATTGGTTAATTTGCTTGCGCACGTCGTTGCCTCCGCACAAACCCTTCATGTACCACGCAGCATGCTTACGCATTTCCAGCGAAGCAATGTGCTCACCCTTCAATTTTACCAATTGATCGAAATGGATTAAGCAGACATCCGCTTTTTCTTTAGCAGTCGGTTCAGGAGGCAGCATACCACTTTCCAAGTATTTAACCGTCCGATACAGCATCCAAGGATTTCCAAGTGCTGCGCGTCCGATCATAACACCATCCACTCCGGTTTCCTCGAGCATCCGTTTCGCATCCATCGGCGTTCGAACATCACCGTTTCCGATAACCGGAATGCCGACGGACTCTTTTACCTGGCGGATAATGTCCCAATCGGCGTTTCCTTCATACATTTGCACGCGCGTACGGCCATGAACCGCCACTGCACTGCCGCCTGCACGTTCTACTGCTTGGGCATTGCGCACAGCATAGATGTGATCGTCGTCCCATCCCTTACGCATTTTAACAGTTACCGGTTTGTCCACTGCATCGACAACAGCAGACACCATCTCATAGATCTTATCAGGATCGAGCAACCATCTTGAGCCAGCATCACTTTTGGTCACTTTGGGCACCGGGCACCCCATATTTATATCGATAATATCCGCATTTGTGTTTTTGTCTACATATTTCGCCGCCTGAACAAGTGTTTCTTTTGAACCGCCGAAAATTTGCAGGCTGAGCGGCTTTTCACGATCATCAATATACAGCATATCTAATGTCCTTTGATTGTGGTGAATAATACCGCGGTCAGCGACCATTTCGGCACATACCAACCCGGCACCGAAGCGCTTGGCGATCAGGCGAAACGCTGAGTTGCATACACCCGCCATTGGCGCGAGGACCACTTGGTTTTTCATCTCAATCGGACCGATTTTCAGCATCAAATCAACCTTCCTCGGTTTATAATTCCTTCATTTCCTGAAGAGATATAGACAGTGTGTCACAAATTTTCGTAATAAGTTCTGTTTCAGGTTCGCGGCTTTCTCTTTCAATTTCACCTAAAAGGGTTAATGAAATACCTAATTCTTTAGCAAGCTCAGCTTGCGTATAGCCTTTCAGTTTTCGAAAAGCCCGAATTTTCCTTCCCCATTGTTCTTTTTCCATAATCGCACTCCCTCTCCTTCATTGAGATTTTGCCACATTTCCATAACTGAACGGTTGATTCCAGGAACAACCAGGTGAGGCGCAATCTCAGCAAGCGGTTTAAGGACAAAAGCGCGACGCGCGATTTCAGGATGGGGCAGGGACAGTTCTTCTGAATAGGTAATCATTTGGTCAAAAACCAATAGATCGAGATCAATTGTTCTTGGTCCCCAGTGTACCTCTCTCATTCGATCCAAATCTGCCTCTATTTTTTGAAGCCTATGCAATAGAATGATTGAGGGAAGAAGTGTTTCAATCTGCACGATCATATTTAAAAAGTCTGGCTGCTCAACAGGACCATAAGGGTCTGTTTCGTAAATTGACGAGCAGCGCACAACATTTATCTTTTGTTCTGCTTGCAGCGCCTCGAGCGCGTGTTTCAAAAACCCCGCCCGATCGCCCATATTCGATCCAAGCCCTAAGTAGGCAGTTGTTCGAAACCGTTCAACCTCCACCGATACCGAGTCATAGTGACCGGCAATAGGCGGATTGGGTTTAATTACTTTAACCCGGCAGCTTTCAACTTTTGAAAAGCCGAGCAGTATCACTTCAGCAATTTTTTCAGCTACTGTTTCAATAAGCGCGTAAGGACGGCCTTCCACGATTTCCTTTACCTGCGCATATACTTCCGCATAATTAACCGTTTGATCAATTCTGTCCGTAGTTCCCGCTTGATAAAGATTACATGCTAACGTTAGATCCACTTCAAAGCGCTGACCCATCCGTTGTTCTTCCGGAAGCGCGCCATGATATCCGTAGAACTGCATGCGGTTCAAATTAATTGTGTCAGTCAAGGTGAACCTCCTGCAGCATTGTATCCATCATTTTCGCCATACGCGCAATCTCGAGCACATCATGAACACGCATAATTTGGCAGCCTTTGGAGATTCCAAGACAAACAGTTGCTCCCGTACCTTCAATCCGATTGTCCACGGTTACGTTTAGTGTCCTGCCAATGAAACCTTTCCGCGATGTGCCAAGCAAGATCGGATAACCGAGCTCATGAAACGCCTCGAGATGGTTCATTACAAAGAGATTCTGCTGGTAGTCCTTAGCAAAACCAATACCCGGATCAAGAATAATGTGCTCCGGATCAACACCGGCATCCAACGCGATTGCAATGCTCTCACGAAGATCATTTTTCATGTCGCTTATGATGTCTTGATAATTATTGTTGTCGCGATTATGCATAAGAATGATCGGCACGTGATAGTCCGCGGCTATTTTCGCCATCTCGGGATCCGCTTTGGCACCCCAGACATCGTTAATGATGTCCGCGCCTGCTTCCAAGGCACGACGAGCAGTTTCCGCCTTAAAAGTATCTATAGAAATTGGCAGGTCCGTATGCTCACGTACCGCCTTAATCATTGGTACGACACGAGCGATTTCTTCATCCATTGCGACCGGCGTATGTCCCGGACGTGTCGACTCGCCGCCAATATCAATGATATCTGCACCGTCACGTTCCATTTGCAATGCATGAGACACGGCATGGTCCAGCTGATTGAATTGTCCTCCATCGGAAAACGAATCCGGAGTTACATTCAAAATACCCATAATCACCGTTTTTTTTCGATAATCCAGCGTTCTGCCCCTTACGTTCATCAGATGAAAAGGGGAAAGTTGAAAATTGCTCACAGGTGTTTGTTCCTCCCGAAAATCAGTCACGGCTTTAGAAAAACTTGAATTCGCCAAACATCTGGCGAAGCCGCCGTCGCGACGGTCACGGATGACCCAGTGCCCGGCTTATCACAGGACGTACTTCCGCATGATGCGGTGGCTTCGACGTTGCTCACAAAAAATGGGCGCCGTTAGTCAAAGTTCCTTTATTTGTCGTGCCGATGACACTAAATTCCTCTAAATCTTCTTTTTGTATAACAGAAACAGTATAACACAGATGGTCGACTTTACTTTTATAAACCGCCGGGCAAGTGCAGGTCAGGCATGTTCTCCATCTGAAAAAAATAGAACAATGACTAATCCTCGCCGCCGAGTGACCCATTCTTTACATAAAAAAAGAAAAAACCCGGTTTCCCGGGCTTTTGCTCTACATATTTGATTATTCTTCGACTTGATACAGTGGTGTGCTCAAATAACGCTCGCCGTTATCCGGCACAATGACAACAACTTTTTTACCTTTGCCAAGCTTTTTAGCAACCTGAACACCGCCATAAATTGCTGCACCACCGGAGATACCGGCAAGCACGCCTTCTTTTTTACCGGCAAGGCGCGCGTATTCGAACGCTTGCTCGTTAGCAACATCAATGACTTCGTCGTAGATTTCTGTATCCAATGTATCCGGAATAAAACCGGTTCCGATTCCCTGGATCTTATGCGGACCGCCTTTTCCTCCATTCAATACTGGAGAGTCCTTCGGTTCAACCGCATAAACACGGATGTCCTTAAATTTTTCCTTCAAAGCTTTTCCGCTTCCGCTCAACGTACCGCCTGTTCCGACACCGGCCACAAATGCATCCAGCGAATCGAAAGCTGCGGCAATTTCTTTACCGGTCGTTTCATAATGTACCTTCGGATTTGCTGGGTTCTGGAATTGTTGGGGTAAAAAGTAGCCCTTTTCCTTCGCAAGTTCTTGAGCTTTGGCAATCGATCCTTTGATCGCTTGGGCACCAGGAGTCAGAATGACTTCAGCACCGTATGCCTTAAACAATTTGCGCCGTTCAATGCTCATCGTTTCCGGCATAACCAAAATAGCTTTGTATCCTTTTACAGCAGCAACCAAGGCTAAACCAATCCCAGTGTTGCCGCTTGTCGGTTCGATAATGGTATCGTTCGGTTTCAGTTTTCCTTCTTTTTCAGCGGTTTCAATCATCGCCAGCGCGATTCGATCCTTCACGCTGCTGCCCGGATTAAAATATTCAAGCTTCGCATAGAGTTCCGCATCATTTTCACCAGTCAAATGATTCAAACGAACAATCGGCGTATTTCCAATCAATTCCGTAACCGAATTTGCAACAGTCATCATTCATCCCCCTTTAAATCCTCAGTAATCATGTATGATTTATATACTATATTATCAGTCAATCTGTGGTTCGTCAATAATTATGACTGCTCCGCAATACATCTGTTTGCTTATACAAAAAAGCATGTGTTATTTATATGCAGCTATTTGAAAACTTAGATTTTCCCAATGCTTAGTTAAGGCTGGGCCGGTGTCTGGTGCCTCATGATGCAGCAGACTGCTTATACTCGCCAGCCTTAAAAGGTTCATGTAAAAAAAGAACCTGCCCAAAGACAAGTTCACAAATTATTTATGCGGAATCAGTGCTTGTAATTCATCTGCTGTGAATGCATAATGCGTTTCGCAAAAATGGCAAGTCACTTCCGCACCGCCGTCTTCATCAATCATGGCCTGAATTTCCTTTGCTCCTAACCCGGTAATGGAGCTTGCGAATTTTTCTTTTGAGCAACCACAGTGAAAAGCCACCGGGTGCTTTTGCAAGAGCTTATAATCGCCGTCCGGGAAAAGGTCGGCAAGCAATTCTTCAGGAGAATGTCCCGCATCAATGAGTTTAGAAATTGGCGGAATAGTTTTCAGCCGTTCTTCAAGTTTTCCAATGGTTGCGTCCTCCGCACCGGGAAGCACCTGAATAATAAAGCCTCCTGCAGCCTTCACTGTCTGATCAGGGTTGACAAGCACACCGACACCTACGGCAGAAGGCACCTGCTCAGAGCGGGCAAAATAATAGGTGAAGTCGTCACCCAGCTCGCCTGAAACAATCGGCACACGTCCGGTAAAATTTTCTCTTAGTCCCAAATCCTTCACAACGCTGAGGAAACCGCTCTTGCCGACCGCGCGCGCCACATCTAATTTACCTTGTGCATTTAATTCAAAATGTACTTCAGGATTCGACACATAGCCGCGCACTTGTCCATGGGTATTCGCATCGGCAACGATTGCGCCGATCGGACCACCGCCTTGAACAGTAACTGTTATTTTTTCATCGCCTTTTTCTTGTGCGGCCATCATCATCGAGGCAGTCATCGTTCGGCCAAGTGCTGCTGTTGCGGTTGGCCATGTTTTGTGACGCGACTGGGCCTCTCTGATTGTTTCAGTCGTTACCGACGTAATCACCCTGAGACTGCCGCTGCATGCTAAAGCCTTGATAAAATAATCGCCCAATCCGATCATTCCTTTCTTTTTACGCATTGCGTTGATAAATGAGGAAGAGCCCTTTAAGTGTCAATAATGGGTCCACATGGTCAATACTATCGGTCTCATGAGAAATCAGTGAGCACAGTCCTCCGGTCGCAACAACGACCGGATTCGAAGTCGCCTGTTTTTTCATCCGTGAAACGATACCTTCCACTTGCCCGACATAACCGAAAAGAACTCCGGACTGCATGGCGTGGACTGTATTGCGTCCGACGATATGCGGCGGTTTTGCAATTTCAATTCTCGGAAGCTTCGAAGCTCGCTCATAAAGCGCTTCGGTTGCTATATCAATGCCGGGTGCAATTGCCCCGCCAATATACGCCTTTTGCTCATCAATATACGAAAAGGTTGTTGCCGTTCCAAAATCGATTACAATGATTGGTGCCTGATAATCGTTCACCGCTGCTACCGCATTCACAATTAAGTCTGCGCCAAGCTCTTTCGGATTATCGTACTTTAAGTTTAATCCCGTCTTAATACCGGGGCCGACGACTATTGGTTTCAGATGAAAATACTTTTCGCACAACCGTTCCAGTGCAAACATAATTGACGGTACAACTGATGAGATGACCACACCGCTGAACCTGTCAAAGGATAGGCCGGTGTATGAAAAAAGATCATTAATTAGCATGCCGAATTCATCTTCTGTCTTCTCACGATCTGTTGAAATGCGCCAATGATTTGTTAACTTTCCATCATCATAAGTGCCAAGAACAATGTGGGTATTGCCTACATCACAAACAAAGATCATCTCGTTATCCTCCAGTTTATCCAGCCGGTTTCTCGAATTAAATCAGGGCAAAAACGAAAAGGAAGGCACTCCCATTCGGAGAAGCCTCCCTTTTCTTTGTATGTGCAATCGAAACAACGATCAAATTTTATGCTCGTCATCTTTTTTCTCGGTGTCCGATTGTTCTTTCGAGTCAACCGGCTTCTGCATTGAATCCTCGTCCTTTGAATGAATCGTCACTTTGACATCACTCTTTGATTCATCCTTCGGTTCAGCTGGATCAATTGCAGGCGCTTCTTCTTTATCATCTTTAGCAGAAGCGTACCGAGTCTTGCTTGGTTCGATATACTTACCTGTTTCATACAGTGATTTGATCTGCTCTTCTTCCAGTGTTTCCACCTTGAGCAGCGTCTGGGCAATCAATTCAAGCTTATCTCGATGTTCAAGGAGCAGCTTTTTGCATCGATCATATTCCGCCTTTACAAAGCGCTGCACTTCTTGATCGATTTCAAAAGCAATTGCATCGCTGTAGTTCTGATCGTTCTGAATATCGCGTCCCAAGAATACTTGCCCGCTGTCATTATTGCCGAATTGCATCGGACCCAGCTTATCGCTCATACCGAATTCGGTAACCATACGACGTGCCAATCCCGTGACGCGTTGCAAATCATTGCTGGCACCGGTTGAGATTTCGCCAAAGATAATTTCTTCGGCAACTCTACCGCCAAGAAGTCCGCATATCTTCTCAAGCAATTCCGGCTTGGTCATGAAATAGCGATCTTCTTTTGGAAGGGAAACCGTATACCCACCGGCCTGGCCACGAGGGATGACCGTAACTTTATGCACTTCATCCGCGCCTTCAAGAGCAAGGCCGATAATCGTATGCCCCGACTCATGATAGGCAACAATGTTTTGTTCCTTCTTAGAGATCACACGTGATTTCTTAGCGACACCGGCAATGACACGTTCAACTGCTTCATCGATGTCTTCCATATTGATTACTTTTTTATTTGCCCGAGCAGCGACAAGTGCTGCTTCATTAAGCAGGTTTTCCAAATCGGCCCCTGAAAATCCCGGAGTCAGTTTAGCCACAGTTTTCAAATCAATTTCTTTAGCCAGCGGCTTGTTGCGTGCGTGAACACGAAGTACAGCTTCTCGTCCAACAAGGTCGGGACGGTTAACCGGAATCTGACGGTCAAAGCGTCCGGGACGGAGAAGTGCCGGGTCAAGAATATCCGGTCGGTTGGTTGCAGCAACAATAATGATGCCTTCATTGGCTCCGAAACCGTCCATTTCAACAAGTAATTGGTTCAATGTCTGTTCGCGTTCATCATGACCACCGCCAAGACCAGCACCACGTTGACGCCCTACAGCATCAATTTCATCAATGAAAATGATACATGGCGAATTTTTTTTCGCTTGATCAAACAAATCGCGGACACGAGACGCGCCGACACCAACAAACATTTCTACAAAATCCGAACCGCTTATTGAGAAAAACGGTACACCCGCTTCACCTGCTACCGCACGTGCGAGCAGTGTTTTACCAGTACCAGGAGGGCCCTCAAGCAATACACCTTTCGGGATTCGCGCACCAAGCGCAACAAACTTTCTCGGATCTTTCAGGAAATCAACGATCTCCACCAGTTCCTGTTTCTCTTCATCAGCTCCGGCCACATCTTTGAATGTGACCTTCTTCTTGTCTTCCGAATACAGCTTGGCTTTGCTCTTGCCGAAATTCATTACTCGGCCGCCGCCGCCCTGGGCTTGATTCAGAAGGAAAAAGATAAGGAAGAAGATAATGGCGAACGGGATCAGTGATGTAACAAATGTAATCCATCCGCTTGTCCGTTCGGTCGGTTTAAAGTCTAATTTGTACTGTTTTGCCAAATCAGTTACCTGATTCACAACTTTGTCACTCGCCGGCAAATACACTTTGAATGTCGTATTTTTATCAGCACTCTTCAAGTGTCCCGTTGCTGCGTAAACGCTGCCTTCCGGTTGTAAGGTTAACTGATCTACTGCGCCTTTACTTAGGTTCGTTTGAAAGGCGCTGTATGTCATCGGTTTAACAGTACGATTCGTTTCCGTCAGCCAGCTGACGATACCGATGATCACTAAAGCAATAAATAAATATATGATAATATTCTTAAAAAGTCGATTCATGCCTTACCTCCTCCCGCTCTAAAAACAAATCATATTTTATAGTACCACATACACTTGTTACTGCCCAAGCAATTGCATTTTTGCGAGCAGTTCCTCTAAATAGCAACAAAAAACTGTTAAATGAGCAGCTCAAGCCTCGTATATCTCAGGCTTCAATATTCCAATAAATGGAAGGTTTCGGTATTTTTCCGCATAATCAAGACCATAGCCGACTAGAAAAGCATCGGGAACAGTAAATCCTGATAAGTCCGGAGCAACATCCGATTTTCTTCCTGACGGTTTATCAAGCAGCGTCACAATTTTTATGGATTTCGCCCTTCTCGTCTTAAATAATTCGACTAAATAACTCAGGGTCAGTCCGCTGTCAATAATATCCTCAATTATCAGAATATCTCTGTTTTCCACTGAAGTATCCAAATCCTTGAGAATTTTCACTTCCCCTGATGACACAGTAGAGTTGCCGTAGCTGGACACATCCATGAAATCAATTTCAATCGGAACAGTAATGGTCTTAATTAGGTCAGCCATAAAGGGGAGTGCCCCTTTCAGCACACCGATCACTAGGGGAAAGGAGTCGGCGTATTCGTTTGAGAGCGCTGCACCGAATTCATGCACCTTATTTTGAATTTCCTCTTCTGTTATTAATATTTCCTTGACGTCTTCCTTCATTCCTGCGTCCTCCCAAAACCAGCCAACGGTATAAATTTAAGCTTTATATAGGTCTTTTTCTCTAAATCAGGCGGTGACGGATAAGGCGTGCCTCGCCTCAACAGCGGCAGCCAAAGTATACGGCCGTTCGCATCGGTAATTACAGGCCACTTCATTCTTTCATTGCGGTCAATCTTTTCGTTGATGAAAATACGCTGGATCTTCTGCGATCCTGTCATCCCATTCGGACTTATACGATCTCCGCTTCGCCATGTCCGCACATAAAGCGGAAGGGCAATGTTTTCCTCATCGAAGATGCAACAGGCTCGGCCCAATGCAGAAGAAGATAATTTGTCTCCTTTCACATAAGCGGCCTCAATGGAGCCGGAAAGAAAATCTGTCCGTCCAGGGATACTGATCGCTGCCTGTTCTTCTATGTCACCGCTTTCCAGCACGAAGCCGACCCGACAGCGGTTGTAGGATTTTCTAGCTGTGAGCCCCCCGGGAAGAATGACGATCCCTGAGGAACGACTGGAATGCAGCAGCAGCAATAGTTGTTCAATATGTATCGGTTGGTGCATCGGCTGCAACTGTTGATTTGTATAGAGATAACATAATAGTAGATGAATTGTCCGCCTTTGTAAAGCCGGGTGAATGTCACGAAATTTAGGGATTGAAAGCGCATATTCATATTTCCTTTTATCCAGGATTGCCTGCTCAAGCTGATCTTCAGCCATCCGTACAAGCAGTAATTCATCCTCTGCAATCCGCTCGCTTTCATACTGGAATTTGAGATGTACCTGGGGATTCTCTTTCTTCAAAAATGGAAGTACATATTTCCGGAAGCGATTTCTTGTGTGCGCATCGGATTCATTCGACTCATCAAGCCGCGGAACAATTCCGTTCTCAGCACAATAATTTTCTAAATCAGCTTTTGTCTGCGAAAGAAACGGCCGTATAATCTCCCTTCCCTTAAAAACACGCCGAACAGGAATTCCTGCCCTCCCTATTCCGATGGTGCCGCGCACCTGTCGCATCAGCATGGTTTCTACTTGATCGTCACCGTGATGTGCCAGTACAAGCGCATCTGCTTTGAATGTTTCCATCGCTTCTGCAAAAGCCCTGTATCTCAGCTCACGCGCGGCTGTTTCAATGCTGATTTTCCTTTCTGAACTCCAAGAATGGGCATCAACCGTTTTCCCTATAAAAAGGATATCCCTTTTTTCGCAAAATGATGCGACATATTTTTGATCCTCGGCACTTTTGACTCCTCTAAGTGTGTGATCAACGGAACAGACAGCCAGTTCAAGCTTCCAGTCCTTTTTTTTCATATAAAAAAAGTGCAGAAGCGCCATCGAATCTGCCCCTCCGCTGACACCGAGAACAAGTCTTGCGTTTGAGCGGATCAGGTGATGAGTTTCAATAAAACGCGTCACACGTTCAGAAAATGTCATCGTTATTTTCTCCCCAGAAAATACTCGCTAAATAATGTATGTCCACAATACTCCAATTTTTACATGACGTAAATAATGACAAACAAAATATAGGCAGTTAATAAAACCGAAGCGGCAAGCCATGCTGATTTCCAGCTGTTGCTTGAACTTGTATTTGTTTTTCGAATAGTACGCCTTGTCTGCGGCGAGCGTGGCTCGCTTTGACGGCTCGTCATTATTTCTTGGAGCAGCTCACGCCGCATAGCCTCTGCACTTGGGTAGCTCCCCCTCATTGCATTTATTGCTATTTTTCGATACGGTGCCAGCTTCGGATGACTTTTCACAAATTGTACAAGCTGAACTTGAGGTTCATTTGTCCGTACAATGCGTTTGCCTGCGGCAGCATAAATCAAAATCATCACGCAAGCAAACAAATCATAGCTCGGTTCCGCACGACGTCCGCCGAAGCCCCAATATCCTCGGTCATAAAATTCAGTATATTCTCTCACAGATCTTCCTATGCGTGTTGCTCCCCCAAAATCAAGGCAGCGGATCGAATGGCCCGGATGTATAAGAATCAAATTTTCCGGCTTCAGATCACCAAATATATACCCCGACCTGTGCAGCTGCTGCAGTTGCTTCAACAGCTGCAGCATATATACAAGTGTCCAATCAAAGGGTTTCCGCTTAAGCGCATCGGCCAATGAAATGCCGTCCAAGTATTCCATAACGCAGAATCCAATCGTTCTGCCCCGCGTCAGCCAGTCGTCGCTATCATATAAAGAAGGCCCCAAAGGATCCCCTTGGAGCTTTTCAAACTGTTTCAGTACATTAACCTCTGAGATCAGTGACGCGCGATCCTTAGCCAGCTTGATCGCGACCATACGGCGTCCTTCTCTTCCCAAATACACCGTACCTTGTGCGCCGCTCCCCAGCCACTTGACAAGCTGGTATTGGTTTCGATGCCATTTCCCGGTGATCAAGGTTCCCGGAGCAAAGTGCAGATTATCTTGGGCCATCATCATAGGCCTCATCATCTTCAAAGAGCGACTGTTTTCTCGACACCGACGAAAAGCTTTTTACTGCTTCTTTAATTGCCGGTCCTGTGGGTGTAATGCCATGCGAGCTTATTTTTTCAAAGATGCGTTTAATGCTGTCCAACTGCGGCGTCCATGAAATGACTTTCTGCACGGACTTTCTTTTCCCGGGAAATAGAAAGAGACAAAATTGATTTTCACCCATGCGTGCGGATAAGCTCAGTGACAAATCGGTCAGTGCCTCGCGTACAGTCGGCAATTTATTTTTCATACTGGCACTTGTGTCAACAAGAATGCATACATGGAGATCAGCTGTTTCACCAACCTCATCAACGACTTCCATTACTTTTCCACGTTTTTCGGGAGGCAAATCCTCTACCGTTTCCCCGTCACCCAAAATATCCTGAAGCTGTCGATTGATCACACCTTTAATCGTCTGAGTCATCGCCTGCTTTGTCACCATTTGCACCGTTTGCGCGAGCTGCTTCGTCTGGACGATTTGGCTGATCCCGCCGCCCGCCTGTGCAATTCCCTCTACTTCCTGCAAGCCATGACTGTCCTCCGAGTCATATTGATCAAGAACACCAATGACATTAACGGTAATCCCTTGTTCACGAGCCAGTGCCGCCATTGCTACCGGATCTTCGCCTTCATTGGAACACCCGTCAGTGATTAACAAAATTTGCTTTAACGTGCCCTTCTTCATTGAGTCTTTCACTCCTCCCTGAATCTAGCATTATGATAGACAGGAAAAGTAGTTTCTATACCGTTAGTCTCGTAAAACTTGCCTCATGACCGCCAAAGCAAAATCTATCTGCCTCGCAAAGATGCAAGCAACGATAAAAACGGTGTGAAAGATTCATTTAATCCCATTAGGCACGATTGGCATGTTCATCGCTTCGATCCGTCGAAAAAGCCGACCACTCAGGAATATGATGGCTGATTCGTGCAGCGATGACTGTCATATCGTCATCAATACTGCCATCTCCGACACGAATTACTTCCTCAAGCAGCAGATCGGCAATTTCTTGCGGGTCATTAGTCTGCAGCTCTTTAATTTTCCGCTTGACCCATGCTTCTTTATTCTCAATATGCTTTGGCACATCAAAAATCCCATCGCTCATCATGATCAGTAGGTCTCCGGATTTTAACTGTTCAGTCTTCATATCCACATCAACATCACGTATAATTCCAATTGGTAAATTACCTGCATCCAACATGAAAACACGGCCGCCGCGCTTAATAAAGCTTGGATTTGATCCTATTTTCAGAAATTTTGATGTCGCATTTTGCAAGTCAATCAGTGCCAAATCCAGTGTCGCATAAATTTCCTCAGTCGAGCGAAGCGATAGGATTGAATTAATGGATTTGATCGCCAGCGTCTCATGAATACCGGATTTTAATACTTTATTCAGCAGCTGTAAGGTATCTTTGCTTTCCATGTCCGCACGTTCGCCATGCCCCATTCCATCGCTTATTGCCATAACGTATTTTTTGGAACCGATTTCAAAAAGTGAGTAGTTATCCCCGGAAATGCTGCCCCCTCCTCGTGCGGCCGTTGCGACACCGGTATCCAAATCGTATGCACGAGCAGAAATAAAAACAACACGACTCGGTCCTCCGGGATAATCAGAGGCTTGCTTTTTCTCAACAACAATACTCTCGCCGAGAATATCGGACAGCAGAGGTGCAATAACTTTTTCGCATGCACCGTAATTATCGGTCGGCAGCAGCGCTTCAATATCAATAGCCCCAGATTCTAAATTGTAAATCTCCACACTCTCTACGCGGATACCGATACCATTCAATTTAGCTAGAATCATTTCTTCTTGCCATTCATGAAGACCGCGTTCACGCTTCATTTCACTGGCAAAATCGCCCATTACCTGTGAGACACCTCTGAGCTGATCCGCGACAAGCCGTCTGCTCTCTTTAACATTTTGTTTCATCTTCTCATGCAGTTCAGACAGACTCTGCTCTTTGCGGATGACTTCCAGCGTTCGCTCCGCCTTGGAACAGTGACTACGCCATTTATGATGCAGCCGTGCATTCTCTTCACGATTTCCACGCCGCGACTCATCACGCAATTCGAGCATCAGCTTCTGCGTCCGTTCAAAATTATTGACCCAGCAGAACTCTTTTTTGAAGCAGTTCTGGCATGTCTTGGCCGTGACATTACTCAAAAAGTCGCTGTCTTCCTCTGTTTCCGCTTCTGCCGGTGGATAAAAGCTCTTCGCAAGCGTCTGAAAAAGGCCTGAAAACTGCTCCACCCGACCAACTGTTACATCACGCAGCTTGCGTACATATTGCTGTTGTTCAGCCTGATACTCGCGTGTTCCCGGAATAAAGGAAGCCATTTGCCGGATCAGACTCTTCGGTGTAACAAGAAAAAGTATAATGGCCGCAATCGAATCAATCACCTCGCTCCCAAGCCCTGCATATCCGCCGCCATAAACACCAATTAATAATGTCGAGATTAACAATCCGGCACAAACACCCGCTTTTCCCGCCTCCTTAAGTAAGCCGCCAAGCACGCCTGAGAAGGCGAGCAGGCTCATTTGATAGAGACTCGACACGCTCGCCATGCCCAGAATGAGACCGATCACCACACCAACCGTTGAACCGATCGCCGCACCGCCAGCGTATGCGAACAGAAGCACGGCATACCGGGCAAGTACATGATCAATGGATAGATCATAGATATGCAATCCGATTGTTCCGGCGATTACTGATGAAATTAAAATGACGAAACAAATGATTTCCTCATTTCGAAACAGTTTATGGTTAACACGCGTAGACATGAGCGGAACGCTCTGCATAAATATGAGTGTCACAAGCGCGGATAATGATGCCTCGGCTCCGGCCGTGAGCACATCCGTCCATACAAGTGTCAATGAAAATGCTGCCTGACAGAGCAGACGCACTAAAAATCCGGTAAGAAATACAAGTCCAGGCAGCCAGCGTTCCATATGCACACGTTGAAACGAAGCCACAATCCTCCACCCTGCCAAGAAAACGATTAATCCAAGCAGTGCGTAAAAAGCTTGTCCCACAGACAGCGTGAGCCCTCCGGCCAAAACTGCCATTGAATCTGCCCATCTCCGTTTGCGTTTCATCCAGAATACCGTTGCAAAAAAAGGAAGAATAAACGGTGTCAAGCTTGTAATGATTACAGCCCGTCCAAGTAAAAATCCTGCTGCCAGAAAAAACAGATCGGTACGAAACATAACACCCAGCAAAAAGGTTTGAAAAGAGCGCTGCGATTTTGATCGTTCTTGTATCGTTTGATTTTTTTGTAGGTAAGGGTCAATGGTACCCGCTGCTGCACCGCCAAATTTTTGAATCATATCGCTCGCCGCCTTTAACTTATGATTGTATGATCCATTAAAGCATAGTAGACGTTCATAATTTGTCACAATCACAAGCCGCAGATCAAAAAAACTTCGACGGCATTCTTGATGTTCAGCCATAAACGACAAATGATCGTGCAGTCTGTCGATGAATAGCATGAATTTATCGTCTATAGAAGGCGAAGACTTTGAAATACCGCCTTTTTTCCCTAAATTTTCTGCCTTCGCCATCGTTCATCTTTCACCTTGACACCACTACAAAAATTCAGCACCTTTAAAACAAGTCATTCATAACAGCGCCTGTTCAGTGCAGTCAAGCATTCCAATAGGCAGTGTCGGAACTCCCCCTGTCAAGGGGCAATAAAAAACACCCAAGCTCTGTTTGAACTTGGGTGTTGCGTTTATATATTGAGAAACTTTCGGAGGTCGCGCTCAGCCTCTTCTCGCACCGCGTCCCCCGCGTTTGGATTCTGTCTGGCGCTTAATTGTCGAAAGCCGATCTTCACTGTCCTTCAAATACTGGGAGATTTTGTCCTCAAAGCTTGGAGCACGCGAGGTAAACCGTTTCCCGCCGCCATGTCTCTGAGAACCTCCGCGCGAGGATGAAGATGCAACCTTAGGTTTATCGACAGCTTTACGGATCGATAGACCGATTTTTCCATCCGGAGCGACTTGCAACACCTTTACCGTTACTTCATCACCAACCGCCAGAACGTCATGAATGTCTTTCACATACCGATCCGCAACCTCACTGATATGAACCAGACCCGTTTTTCCGTCTGGTAAATCAACGAAGGCTCCGAAGTTCGTAATTCCTGATACTTTACCCTTCAGCTTGCTGCCTGCTTCAATTGACATAAAAAAAAGCTTCCTCCTAAATTGGTATCACTAATTATATTATTATACATAGCAAAAAAAGTGCCTGTCAATCCTTGTTATTATCGGGTTTCGAAAAAATAATTTCTCCTTTATTCGATAACAGATAATCGCGCCTTGCAATTTCGCCAATATATTTTTTATTATGCAGCAGAGAAATGCGTTTCTTCAATTCCACTGCTTGGGATTTCGACTGATTCAGCTGTTTTTGTAAACTTATTTTTTCTTGTGATGCAGCATTTAGTTTATGGGATTGCGAAATCAGAGAGGAGATCATGAAGGCGCAGGCTAAAGCAAAAACAATAAAAAAAGCAGTCAAACGCCGAATTAACCCCTTGTGCCGTTTTCTTTTTCTCTTTTCATTCATTTCCTGCGACTGCAGATAATTATTCTGCAGTCGAGTGACCCGCTCTGCACCGGCACTCTCCATATCGTTCCCCCCGATCATTTCCGTTTGGTGAATAGTGACATCCACTGATTGAATTTCTGCTGTATCCAAATTCTTTTTTTTGCCAGATAGACCACTGCTCGATCCGGAAGAACCAGTCGAACAATGCCTCTTAGAATTTTCAAAGGAATCAAAAGCAGAAAGAGCAAAATTTTCAGTAAGGTGTTTACTGTCATTCTACACAATCTGAAGACAAGCATCAATAGGAAAAAGAGCGGATAAATCAATAATTGATAGACAGTTTTTGCGGTAAAACGCCCTGTTCGGACAGTCACAGCAACAATTTTGCCGAATAGACGCATGAATGGTTTTTCTAAAAGTGCTTTATAAAAAGCAAAGCCGAGTGCAATACCCAGGAAATAATAAAGACGCAATTGTCCTTCATTTACGGGTAACAAAAGTGAAAAAAGCAGTACAGCCTGTACGATCCAAAAGAGAGGGTCTGAAATCAGCAAAATCCAACGGCGTCCTTTTTTCGGGTGCACAAAGTGCTGATAGACCGAAAATGAAGCACCGAACCAAATACCCATGGCGAGCATCAGGATAAGCGAGACGTATTGCTGTTCAAGCGTCATCGAAACAGCTTGCCGAAGAAGCCTTTATGAGCTTCTCCGCCCTGATCATCCAGATAGCTGATTTCAATAATATGCCCCTCAATCAATACCTGGCCCTGCTCAACATTCAGATTTTGCATTTTCAGACCGGAACCTCGAACGGCAAGATACCCCAATACCGTCTCAAGCAAGAATTCTTCATGATCAAAGCTTTCCACGTGTTTGACACCGGTAATCTCGATTGATTTCCGATCCTTAACAACTATATTTTGATTTTGCGCCGGCTTGTCTTTATTAGGGATCTGAGACGAATAAAATTGACTCATTGGACTCCCCCTCCTCTGTTTCCTACATTATGAGGGAGCTGTCCCATTTAGAACCAACCGGAATCACCAACAATAAATCAATTTCTACTTAATGCTTATTGACCTTCCTGCTGGTCACGGACCACTTCATAGAGCGAATCGGCTTCTTCTTTTTTGACGACTTCTTTTAACAGCAAGATGCGAACAGTCATTGGTTTTTGGCCGAAGTGCAGAGTCAGCTGATCACCGACCGCAACATTCGAGCTTGCCTTTCCGGGTTGTCCATTAATATCAACGCGCCCCTGATCGGCGAGTTCCTTCGCTACTGTTCGCCGTTTAATCAATCGGGATATTTTCAAATATTTGTCTAATCTCATTTTTTCACTGCATCCTTAAATTTATTGCCGGCTCTAAACCCTGGCACGCGGGTCGCCGGGATTGTGATTGTTTCGCCTGTCTGGGGATTGCGTCCTGTCCTGCTTGCGCGCTGACGGACTTCGAAGGTACCGAATCCGACAAATTGAACCTTTTCATCGGCATTCAGCGCTTGAATAATTTGTTCCAGCGCTTCGTTAACCACCGTTTCCGTATCTTTTTTCGCAATGCCCGTTTTCTCTGCCACTTTATGGATGAGTTCATTTTTATTCATTCAAACCATTCCTCCATATTGTATTCATTCGTTTATACGTTTTTTCCCACGTATAGAGATCTGCTCAAAAGAGATGATCATAGTCCTGCCTCCCGAGCATCTTCTATAACCATCATTTTTTTCATTCTATCATAAGTTACCTTCAGATCACAGTTTCCGAGACCGTGCCGATGCCGCACTGTGCTTCTTTTTTCTTCGTATCGGAAGCCGCTTCAGGTCATGCTTATTCAGAAAACGGACCATATAAAGGATCACGATAAAGACCACACCGCCGACTACGGCTCCGGATAAAGCGAGCACTGATGCTGCGGGCCTTGCCGAAAGGGGATCGGTGAAGCGGCTGATTATTCTTTTCCAAAGAGACACGCTTGCCGCCATCCCGGATAAGGCAATGCCTAATTTCACAACCGCGCGCCAGGGCAATCGCTCGGTCAATGCATGGCGGTGCAAATAGACAAGACTCATTACAGCAGCTGCAGCGGTTCCCAGACATGTACCCAAAGCAGCACCGACAATAGCAAAGTGCGGAATAAGGAAATAATTTGCCGCACCTTTTACACACGAGCCAAGGACAAGAAAGTAAAAAGGTACCCAGGGTTTTCCGTTTGCCTCTAAAATTCCTGAAGCGGTCAAAATGATCGAAAGCGTCAGCATCGTGAACGATGCAATTGCGAAAGCTGCCGTTCCGTCGGCATTTCGAAACAGCATAATATTAACCTCGCGGCTGATCATCATGAGTCCTGCAGCTGCTGCTGCACCAAAAGCCACGCTTACTTTAATCGAAAGCGTTGCCTCCATTTGAAATTCATAATGCTTTCGCAATGCTGCGAGTTGCGCTAGGCGCGGCACCATGGCCACCGTCAGCGAAGCAGATGCGATCATTCCAAACTGTGTCAGTATATAAGCACGATCATAGATGCCCTTTTCAGCACGGGGATCGGCAAGATGCATTTTACCCAAAAGCCGAAGTACGGTTAATGAATCAATAAGCTGAAACGAGAGCAGGGGAACGGCAAGAATGGAAAAAAGACAGCCGGCAGTTATAAGTGTTTTGACCATCCGCCAATTGATTGCAACGGCCGACCTCGAAAACAGTTCGTATGCGAACTGTTTTTTTCGGGGCAAAAACAGAATAAGAATAATCAGTGTGACGAGCGGCGCAAATGCCGATCCTGATGTTGCAACCAATCCGAATGCATAGGCATCTCCATGATTGAGAAATAAATACCAGGACAATCCTAAAATGAAACAAACACGCGTCACCTGTTCTCCGATTTGAGAGAGAGCTGTAGGCAGCATATTTTCCTTGTCGCCTTGAAAAGTTCCGCGCAAAAGGGCCACAATCGGGACGAAAAGATAGGCTGATGCGGCGATACGAATTAAGGCAGCAAGATGCTGATCACCAATCAGTGCTGCCAAAGGCTGTGCAAAGATAAAAAGCGCAGCAAAAAAGAATCCGCAGATCAGCAGCAGCGCGATCAGTGCATGCCTTTGCACGTCCACTTTCGCGTCATGCCGTTCTCCTGCCTCAGCCATATATTTGGAAATGACAATTGGAAATCCCGTGCTTCCAAGTGCCACTGCCAGTGCGTAAAAAGGATAAACTTGCTGATAAACATAAAAACCGACGTCGCCGGCAAAATTTTGGTAGGGAAGCCGGTAAAGCGCGCTCATAATCTTCACCAGCAGAGCTGCACCCGTGAGTATCGCCGCACCGCGCCACACCAAGTGGCTCTCCCTCTTCTCGTTGCCCATGATCTCTCTCATTTCTCCAAGAATTCTCTGTTGGATTATATCATAACTTGCCCTATCGCGTACCTGGAATCAAGAATCAACCCAATAAGAAAAACCGGGCAAAAAACGCCCGGTCCTTCATTAAGTAACGAGTAAAATAAGCGGAGATTTTCCGGTTATATGCGCCATGGCGCTAGTTTTGCCTGTAAATAAGGGTAATTTTTCCGCTTATTCAGAGAAAAAACCTCTATTTTTACATTTTTCGATTCAATAAGGGTAATTTCTCCGTCTATTTAAACGATTTTACCATTCATTTTCAATTTAAGCGGAATTTTTCCGTCTATTTCTCAGATTGGGCGCTTGCCTGATCACCCACCCGAATCTTATGACGCTGATCATTGTACCAGCAAGGCAGAACGATATACATTCTTTTCTTGTAAGAAAAACCGGGCAAAAAGCGCCCGGTCCTTACTTTCACAGGACGTGATGGCTTTCGCGTTGCATACAGGACGTATGCGTATTTAGCGAAAGCTCCTTTACACTTGCGAAAGTTCCCTTTTTTAGCATTGATTTGTGTCTTTATGGTGTGAATCATCGCTTCGGTTGCTCGCATCAACTGAGCGCGACCGCGGGCGCACCGCGAGCCTCCTCAGACAAGCAGAAATCCGCGGGGTCTCGCTGGCACCTGATCCCGCTGGCGTCTCGAACCTCCGCTTTTATTCTCGTCCAAGACACTGGCTTATTCGTTTAAATATGGGGCAAAGTCCTATACTTTCTTATCTTGCAAAAAAGAGGCGCTGCAGCCGCCTCCTCTCATGCAAACATTTTACTTTTAATGCTCCATCTGCCTGCCAAGAAAGCCTGCAGCCGTCTCAGCAAGCTTTACCTCGACTTCACCCATCGGCTTCTTGTCCTTATCGATGAGAATAATGGTACCGATTGGATCGCCCCCGGCAATAATTGGTGCAACAACATAGGGGCCGGACAGATTTTCATGTCCTTCCATTAGCGGCTCGCCGCGATCCTGTTCAAGAATGGTTTGCCGCTGCTCCATGGATTTTTCCGGTACCGCAAGCAGACGCTTTTCCAAGTAGTCTTTTTTAGGTCCTCCCGCGACTGCAATCACAGCATCACGGTCACTGACAAGGGTCAGCTTGCCGGAATTTTCCGCCAAGGACTCCGCGTATTCTTTTGCAAAATCGCCGAGCTCGCTCAGCGGCGAGTATTTTTTCAAAATCACTTCGCCATCATGATCAACGAAAATTTCTAGTGGATCCCCTTCACGAATACGAAGTGTACGCCGTATTTCTTTAGGAATAACTACCCGCCCAAGATCATCGATTCGGCGGACAATGCCAGTTGCTTTCATACAAGGATGTCCTCTCTTTCCGCTTCCGCAAAAATCATCTATTCCTTGCATTATTATCTGCGCTACTGGTCAAAGTATGCATTTTTCGCCAAATTTATCCTACCTTCTCAGACGGCTTCTGAAGCTGCTCGATTCCGCCAAGCAGTTTAGCAACCTCCTCCAGCAACTTAGAATCTGCATTGCGCCTATTCTGTTTAATGGTTATTTTCATTTTCGATCCTTCCGCGCCGAGACCAACTCCGGACCCCATTTTGCTGATTGCTTTAAACAGCGACTCTCGATCCAATGATTTCCAGCCCATTTCCGAGAAAATAATTCTGACCTCAGAACTTTGCTGCTTAATTTCCTCAATCATTAATTGATTTGCTGTCACGCGTATCTCGGCCACTTTGAACAGGTCGGCTACTTCTCTTGGGTAATCGCCGAACCGGTCGATCATCTCATCCTTCAGTTCTTCAACATCTTGAACCGAGGCAGCAGCTTTGAAGCGTTTATACATATCAATTTTCTGCAGAGAATCCTCAATATACAGATCCGGAATGTATGCATCTGTCTCCATCTCAATGGTGACTTTAGGCGGTTTTGGTGCCATGTCCGTACTGCTCTTCTTGCTGCGCTCAGCAATGGCATCCTGAAGCATTTGCGAATAAAGATCAAAACCGACAGAGTCGATAAATCCATGCTGCTGGGCGCCCAGCAGATTTCCGGCACCGCGAATGGACAAATCACGCATTGCGATTTTAAATCCGGAACCGAGCTCGGTAAATTCCTTTATGGCTTGCAGTCTTTTCTCAGCAACCTCGTTCATGACCTTATCGCGTTGATACGTAAAATAAGCATAGGCAACACGGCTGGAACGCCCGACTCGTCCGCGAAGCTGGTACAGTTGAGCTAGCCCCATTCGATCGGCATCGTAAACAATCAGGGTATTGACGTTTGGAATATCAACGCCGGTTTCAATAATTGTCGTACTAACAAGTACATCTGCATTTCCGTCGAGAAAATCAATCATTGCAGATTCAAGTTCTGATTCTTTCATTTGCCCATGCGCAAATGTGACTGCTGCATCAGGGACCAGTCCGGAGATCATTTCAGCCATCCGCTGAATCGTTTCCACACGATTATAAAGGAAGTACACCTGCCCGCCGCGCGCCATTTCGCGTTCGATTGCTTCCCGAATTAATGACGCATTGTATTCCATGACAAAGGTTTGTACAGGGAAGCGGTTCTCCGGTGGTGTTTCAATAATTGAAAGGTCACGTACCCCGAGCATCGACATATGCAGTGTACGTGGAATCGGTGTCGCGGTCAGTGTCAGCACATCGACATTCGCCTTCAGACGTTTAATTTTTTCCTTGTGGGTGACTCCGAATCGTTGTTCTTCATCAACAATCAGCAAACCGAGATCTTTATATTGAACATCCTTTGACAGTAGACGATGCGTCCCAATGACTAAATCAACCGTGCCCGCTTTAAGGCCCTTAAGCGTTTCCATTTGTTCTTTCCTCGAACGAAAACGGCTAAGCAGTCCGATCGTGACCGGAAAATCTTCAAACCGTTCACTCGCCGTCTCGAAATGCTGTTGTGCAAGGATTGTAGTCGGAACCAGAAGAGCCACTTGTTTTCCGTCGGCAATGGCTTTAAATGCAGCACGCAAAGCAACCTCGGTCTTGCCGTAGCCCACATCACCGCACAGCAAACGATCCATCGGCTTCTCGTTCTCCATATCCTTCTTGATTTCTTCAATGGCTTGGAGCTGGTCTGTGGTTTCCTCATATGGGAACGCCGCTTCAAATTCCTGCTGCGCATCGCTGTCCTTCGCAAAAGCGTAGCCTTTGCTCGCTTCACGCTTTGCGTAGAGCTTGATCAAGTCATCAGCGATATCTTGAATCGACGAACGTGCTTTGCTCTTGACCTTCTTCCATTCGCCGCCGCCTAGTGCATAGATCTTCGGTTCCTTACCCTCGGAGCTCACATACTTCTGTACTTGATCAATATGTTCCACCGGGACGTAGAGCTTATCATTGCCCTTATAAATAATTTGCAAATAATCTTTATGCGTACCGTTGACTTCAAGCGTCTCAATACCGGCGTATCGGCCGATCCCGTGATCCACATGAACCACATAATCGCCGACTTTAAGCTCGCTATAATTTTTCAGGCGTTCGGCATTCGACAGTTTCTTTCCATGATGGTTCGCTTTCGCCGTCTTTTTTGTAAAGACTTCCTGCTCAGTAATCACGGCGATTTTCTTAAGCGGCAATTCAAAGCCAATTTCAAATTGACCGATTGTAATCTGATTCACACCGTGAACAGGTGGCGTTTCGGGTGCTACAAATTCCGCCTGAATGCCATAATCCGATAATACTTGATCTAAGCGTTTTGCTCGTTCTTTGTCAGAGGCGAGAAAGGTAACGGAGAAATCGCCCTTCTTCCAACGTTCAACCTCAGTCTTCAACAATTGAATCTGACCATGAAAATTTTGCATCGCACGACATGTTATACTGACGACATTCTGCGGCTGAAACTGACCATGGTACCTGAGGAAAAGGGACAGCAAGAGAAGCGGATGGGACAGCCGCTCGGTCAGTTGTGGCCAACTCATAGTCAGCGGCAATTCACTGACCATATCTCCTCTTTGCAGCATGTCGACTCGCCATTCGGCTTCTTCGCGATCCAGCTGTTCAGACATTTCTTGAATCCGGCTGATCTCATCAAAGATAATCAAAGCATCTTCAGGCAAATAATCATCAATAGTCGTCAATTTGTTGTAATACAAAGACGCATACTTGATCATTCCGTTAAAAGGCACACCTTGTTTTAATGATTCAATGTCAGCAGAGCTATGTTCGCTGAGCAGCTCTTGAGCCTTCTGATCCTTCATCTTGGCTAACGAGACAGCCAGTTCATGCTCAAGTCCTTGCGCAGCCGCCGCATAGTTTTCCTCGTAAAGCAGAAGTTCCCGTGCCGGACCGATCAGCACGCTGTTTTGAATCATTTCCAGCGAACGCTGAGAGTCACTGTCAAAATAGCGAACAGAGTCGATTTCATCGTCAAACAGCTCAATGCGGATCGGATGGGCTTCTGTCAGCGGGAAAAGATCAATGATTCCGCCCCGTATACTGAATTGACCTGGACCGGCAACCATAGATTCGCGTTCATAGCCCATGGCTGTCAATTTTCGCGGAAGCGCATCTAAATCAACCGTCTTTCCGACCTCAAACTGCAATAAGCTCGCTTTCCACAAATAAAGCGGAGCGAGCAGTTTTTTCAGTCCGGCGACCGGTATAATAATGAGTGCTTTGCGATTTTGCGCAAGCCGGTTCAGTACATCAATACGTTGAGCGAGCAGTTCCGGACTTGCCACAGCAAGTTCAGACGCAATCAAGTCGTTGGCAGGGTAAAGAAACAGCTCCTCCGAATCGATCAAGCCTTCGAGATCATTATAAAGTTTCTGCCCTTGATAAAGGTTATGTGTCACAACAACAGATGTCTGATGTCTCTGCTGATAAACCGCCGCAATCCATAATGCTTTTGCGCCGCCTGAAAGTCCGGACACCAGCTGCTGCTTCATACCTTGCTCATAGCCTTCAAGGACTGTTTGAATTTCATCTATGTTCTGTTGATAATAGTGGCTCAGTCCAAGCATGGACTACCCTCGCTTTCTGAAAACCGAAAAACGCTTTGGCTTAAGCCAAAGCTCTGCAGTGATTCTTCAGAACCCTAATCATCTGTGATAAACTTCTATGATTATACCCGCGCGGTTTTCTACTTATTCGCATTATACTTATTCATCACCTGTGAAAAAGGCAACGTGAGCCAAGCTTCTGCAGCTGATGCTGCACGTTCAATTGCCGACGAAATCTGTATTTGGTCATCCCCGGAAAAACCTTGAAGCACATAACGTATGACTGCCTCACGCGAGTGCTGAGGATGGCCAACACCTACTTTAATTCGAGCAAATTCCTGCGAGTTCACATGCTGAATAATTGACTTAATCCCATTGTGCCCGCCGGCGCTTCCCTTTTGCCTCACGCGAATCTTGCCTACCGGCAGATCCATATCATCCTGAATAACCAGCAAGTCAACGACTGACAGCTTAAAAAAACGAAGCAGCGGCCCAATTGCTTCACCTGAGGCATTCATATAAGTAAGCGGCTTCACTAACAAAAGTTCTTCCCCATCGATCGACCCTTTTCCAAACAGCGCGTTAAACTTGTTTTTGTTTAAACGGATTCCGTGCTGCTGCGAGATTAAGTCGATCACTTCAAACCCTATGTTATGCCGCGTATGGGCATATTCAGAACCGGGATTGCCCAGTCCGACAATGACTTTCACAGTGATTCCTCACTTTCTATCTGAGATAAGTGTTTCGCGCATTAATTTCTCGGCTCAACTCCACCGTGTCTTATCTCATGTTCAGAAATAACCAACATGTTTTTACTTTCTAATTGGTACGAAAAAAGGCGTAACGCATTGGTTACGCCTTTCCATTCATTACAATGAACACTTATTCAGCTGCGTTTTCACCATCAGCTGCAGGCGCAGCAGCATCCGCAGTTTCGGTTGCTTCTTCTGCTGGTGCTTCAGCTTCTTGTGTACCATAAGACAGCGTCACAACAACGTCTTCAGGGTCGCCAAGAACGGTATATTTTTTCGAGTCTGCAAGGTCGCTCACACGAATGGCATCACCGACAGCCAGTTTAGACACGTCAATTTCAATCGTATTTGGAAGATCATTAGGAAGCGCGCGTACGGTCAGCTCTGACAGCTGGTTGTTCAAGACAACATCGCCGGTTTCAACAACTTCCGTACCCTTAAGTACTACAGGTACAACAGCATCGATTTCTTCATTCATATTGATTTCGAGAAAATCAATATGACGAACAGTGCCCTTTAACGGATCAAATTGCAATTCATGAGCCATCACCGTATATTTTTTCTTACCTTCAATGTCCAAATTGATAATTGCGTTTCTGCCTTCGCTGCGGAAGAGCTTGCTTACTGCTCCGGCATCAACCGCAACAGATTCGTTACCTACTGTCTTTCCATAAACTACGGAAGGAATCTTTCCTTCTTTTCTCAATTTCTTTGCATACGATTTCTTGAATTCGCTGCGAACAGCCGCACTTAATGTTGCCATGCGTCATTGCACTCCCTTTCAAATGGATCCTTATTAAATTTTTGACGAATCACGTATAATCTAACCCTGTAAGGCACTAAATTCCGATCGATAGTTAATTAAACAACCGGCTGACCGACAATTTTTCGTGAATACGAATAATTGCTTCACCGATCAACGGTGCGACAGACAACTGCACAATTTTGTCAATTTTCTTCTCTTCAGGCAGCGGAATCGTGTTGGTCACAACGAGTTCGCTGATTGCAGACGCCTGAATACGTTCGATTGCGGGACCCGACAAAACAGGGTGTGTACAGCAAGCATACACCTTTTTAGCGCCGCGCTCAACTAAGGCGTTAGCGGCAAGCGTAATCGTACCTGCCGTATCGATAATATCATCGACAATAATGCACGTTTTGCCCTGAATATCGCCGATAATGTTCATGACTTCTGCAACATTCGGACGCGGGCGGCGTTTATCAATGATTGCAATTGGTGCTTTTAGGCGGTCAGCCATTTTGCGTGCACGCGTCACACCGCCATGATCCGGAGAGACAATAACGATATCCTCAAGCTGCTTGCTCATGAAATATTCCGACAGGGTCGGGACACCAAGAAGCTGGTCGACAGGAATGTCAAAAAATCCTTGGATTTGCGGCGCATGCAAATCGAGTGTCAACACGCGTGTTGCACCTGCTGTTTCCAAAAGATTGGCAACAAGCTTCGCTGTGATCGGCTCGCGAGCACGGGCTTTGCGGTCCTGCCTGGCATAGCCGTAATAAGGGATAACCAAATTGATCGTTTTTGCGGATGCGCGTTTCAACGCATCAATCATGATCAGCAATTCCATCAAGTGTTGATTCACCGGATCACTTGTTGACTGAATGACATAAACTTCACTGCCTCGAATGCTTTCTTCGATGCTGATTTGGATCTCGCCGTCACTGAATGACGATACAATGCATTTTCCGAGTTTAATACCGATATGCTCTGCAATTTGCTTTGCAAGATCAGGATTTGAATTGAGGCTGAATACTTTCAAATTTGGATCTAAATAGCTGACCATCTAATGGTTCCCTCCAGTTAATGGTTTAACCTGTACTTTAATTATGTTTTTTTGCCCGGATCTTGCGATGCCTCACCTATTTTTAAATGCTCGGCCCGCTCCGTTCTCCAATGTCCGTGTTCTTTACGTCGACAAAACTGCCCACTTTTGTCTGATCATGGATCTTGGACAGCGGACGAATATGTGCGAAAGGTCCGATCTGCACATTGCTTCCAATCGTACTGTTCTCCAGCACAGATTGATCAATCTGCGTCCCGTCGCCAATCACACAGTCGCGAATTTGCGAATAAGCACCGATTGTGCAGCTGCTTCCGATTCGTGTCTTTCCGGCAATGACCGTCCCCGGATAGACAACCGTATCCATGCCGATCTCGCATTCCGCCGACAAATAGGTTGTATCCGGATCGATCAGTGTCACACCATTCTGCATCATTGCCCTATTGATGCGTACCTGCATATATTTCCCTGCAGCAGCCAATTGAATGCGGTCATTGACACCGACTGTTTCCTCGAACTGTTCTGTTGCGTAGGCAATCACTTTCTCAGAGTCGCGGACAAGCAAACCAATAACATCAGGAAGATAGTATTCACCCTGAACATTATTGTTTTTCACTTGCTTTAAAAGGGTAAACAATTTACGGTTGTCAAAACAATAGATGCCCGTATTAATTTCTTTTACCCTTTTTTCATCAGGATTTGCATCTTTATGTTCGACAATTTTCGCAACATTTCCTGATGAATCCCGAATGACGCGACCGTATCCCGTCGGATCTTCCAATTTAGCGGTCAACACTGCTGCCGCTGCCTGATTCTTTTCTTGAATCTGAATCAGCTTCTCAATGGTTTGATGAGTGATCAGTGGAGTATCTCCGCAGAGAACAACCGTCGTGCCTTCTTGCTCGGCTAATCGATCCGCGGCTTGAAGCACAGCGTGTCCTGTTCCAAGCTGCTTTTGCTGCAACAGGCATTCAGCCCTATCACCGACCGCCGCTTTCACCTCATTCGCCCCATGTCCGACAATGACATAAACCTTTTCGAAATCAGCTTTGCCAACCTCATCAATGACATGTCGGATCATCGGTTTGCCACAAACCTGATGCAGCACTTTATATAGTTTCGATTGCATTCTTGTACCTTTACCGGCAGCAAGAATGATCGCAAATCGATTTGACATGATGAACCCCCATAGCTTTCGCTGATCCTTAGCGTCCATTTTAGACTATAGCTTAAAAACAACCCTTTTTCAAGATAACAAAGGCGAAATTTGCGTCAATTCGTCAGAACATGTTTTTTAATGTTCAAGTAAAAAAAAAGAACCAATTGGCTCCTTTTTTTACTAATAGCTCTTATCCTCAAATCGAATCGTATTCATGAACAAGTAATTCGTGAACATGCTGGGCTTGTCTCACAAAATTCTGCAAATGAAAAGTATCTTTAAAATGACGTTGACGCAGCCCTGCTGATAAAAATGTTTGACCTATCAAAGACATGCAATCTTATAACACGGCCATTATTTAAGAAGCGCCTGCCTGTTCGAATGAAGGATCGCCCTCACATGCATGTTCATATTCACTAAGTATTGCCGACTGTATTTTCTCTCTAGTCCCTGATGTGATGGGGTGGGCAATATCCCTAAACTCCCCGTCAGGTGTCCGCTTGCTGGGCATCGCGACGAATGTGCCATTGTTTCCATCAATCACGCGAATATCGTGGACAACGAACTCTTTATCAAGAGTTATTGAGGCGATTGCCCTCATGCGCCCGTCAGTATGCACAAGCCGCAATCTGACATCTGTTATTTCCATTGATAAGACACCACCCTTTTCCCTTATGCGTAACTCGTCATTCTAAATACTTGTTTCAACATAAAAAGTGGGAAATCCTGCAAGTGGCAAAAAGAAACAAAAATATTTTTATTATTTGCGCATATAGTGTTTGACGGCAGTTCAAAAATTTATTGGAAACGGTTAGTCTTTTACTCCAAGAGAATTATTTTTCGGCAGCCATTCGTACACGTTACCGTTTTCAATTGTCAGCGCATCTTGTTGCTCAAGGATTGACAGTTTAAGCAGCGATACATAATGATTAACCAATTTCGGACGTTCATCTTTTTTTTCAACGAGAACGGCCATGCCGGCAACCTTTGCGCCGAATTCCTCCACTAAATTAATCATACCTTTCATCGTTCCTCCAGCTTTCATGAAGTCATCGACGATTAAAACACGTGCGTGTGCTTTCAGACTTCTTCGCGGCAAAACCATTGTCTGTATCCTTTTTGAAGACCCGGATATATAATTAATGCTTACTGTAGATCCCTCGGTTACTTTGCTGCTTCGTCGGACGACAACAACCGGTACGCTGCACTGTGTGGCAACTGCGTACGCAAGCGGAATACCCTTTGTCTCCATCGTCATGATTGCATCCAGCTTTTCATTAATAAAAACCGATGCGATCAGCCGTCCAATCGCATTAATATAGTCCGGCTTCCCCAGAATATCAGTCATATAGAGATAGCCTCCAGGTAGAATCCGCTCCTTTCGCGTCATCTGTTCCTGCAATCGTCCAAGCAATTGTTCGGCTTCCTCGCAGCCCATGGATGGCATATAACATACTCCGCCCGTAGCCCCCGCCTGCGTCTGCAGCCGTCCGATTTCTTGAGATTCAAAGTTCTCCTTGATAATCGTCAGATCTTCGCTTATCGAGGATTTGGCAGATTCATACCGTTCCGAAAAATAGGAAAGCGAAATCACCTGGTGAGGATGCCGCAGCAAATATTCTGTCATATCGACCAGTCTGCTGCTTCGCTTAAGTTTCATGATAATCCTCCAAATCCGAATATTTTAAAGCAATTTTACACCATTATTCGTATTCAGACAAGAGGGTAAACGGTTTACAAAGCCTCACGGCGAATACCTGCGAACAATAACCTCTCATCCCATTCATCAAGCGCAACATTCGTGATTCATGCTGGGTAAGCGCAAACACGGTTGGTCCGCTTCCGCTCATCAATATCCCTTCCGCACCGATTGCTTTCATATGACCTTTTATCTTTGCGATATCCGCAACTTTTCTCATGGTCACAGACTCAAGAGAATTACCGAGCAGTCCGCAGATTGTCTGAAAATCTTCCTTTTTGATGGCTTGGATCATGGCATCAACATCCGGATGAATAATCGGCTGACTGTCCAAATCTTTATAGATCTGCGCCGTTGATACTGACACGTCCGGCTTAACAAGAACGACCCAGCAAGGAGCCAAGGACGGCAAAGGCGTAATTTGTTCGCCTCTTCCGGTGGCGAGTGCCGTTCCTCCTTTAATGCAGAAAGCGACATCAGATCCGATTTTCGCTGAAATTTCCAGCATTTCTTTATAGGACATACCAATATGCCATAGCTTGTCCAGGGCACGGATCGTTGCCGCGGCATCCGTGCTTCCTCCGGCAAGTCCTGCAGCAACTGGTATATTTTTTTTAATCGTTATTTCTACACCGCGGCGAATATCATAACATTCTTTGATGTACTTAGCAGCCTGATATGCGAAATTACGTTCATCCTCAGGCACATAGGGGGCTGATGTACGGACTATAATTCGATTCTCATGCAGATCGCCGCATTCCACCCGATCTGCTAAATCAATTGAGGTCATGATCATTTTGACCTCATGATAACCATCGCTTCGATTCCCAACAACATCAAGGGAAAGGTTAATTTTTGCCGGTGCTTTCTCAAGTACTTTCAAACGGTTCCCCCACTTCCAATTAACAAGCTGCTTTCGTATACATGTCCAATTTTAATAAAAAGCAATTGATGCGACGATCACGGATGATCTAATGTCCGGATTGCCACAGAACGTGGCGCTTTGACGGACCGACATTCATGGATGCCCTAGTATCCCGTTCACCCCAGAACAGCATTCTTAGCTGGATCCTGATCTATAATACCTACTCCGTTTTTTTACACTTTATAGTTTAAAGGAAACGAGCATGAAGAAAAAGGGGGTCCCATCCGTTTCTGGACAGAATCCCCTTCTTTCGTGCTCAATCATGGTGCTGTTTATCAGCGTCACCAAGTGTCGCTTCAGCTTTTTGAATAGCGAGGCGCACCATATTGCCTGCGTCGCGGGCCTTGATGCCGCCCCATCCTTCATTCTTGACCGTATCATAAAACCCCAGCTCTTTGGCAAGTTCCTCTTTAAATGCTTCAGACATAATGCCTCTGCGTCTGGACATGATCGGCACAACTCCTTTCCAATGGTCGAGCAGAAATTAGGTTGCACTAATTTACTTTCTTCTATTCGCCAAACGTGCTAAAATGAATTTTGACGAAAGACTTATGAAAAGCATAAACGCGCATCTCCAGTTTTGTCCGTGAATTTCGAACAAAAAGGGTGCGCGCATCCGCTATAAATAAATGGTCTGTCATCATGGAAATCGAACAAGCAATTCATTACTGGCCGCTCGCCATTTCCTCCAAAAAGGTGAGTTCCACCGAGTCCGTCAACACATCAGTGTAGCTGTACGATACGCGGTCATACGCGTTCGAATCTTTATCCAGCCTCACAATAAAAACCGACGGATAGGTACCTTCCAAAACACCAATGCGTTGAATCGTTTTGCGTCTGCCACCGTTTGCCTTTAATGTCAAACGTTCGCCGACACGTTCGTCTAGAGCGCCTCTGATATCATCAATGGTTTTTCCCATCTCGACAATCCACCTCGCTTAATTATAAGTATACCACAATGGACGTCAAAAAATCAAATAGTATGAATTATATCAAGAAACCATTGTTGCTGTCAATACATTTATTGCGAAGAACAGGCGTTATTTTCTCTCAAAATTCGACTGAATTTCCTACTAAATTATTTTTATTCCGAGGGGTAGGGCAGACCCGTGCGAAGCATCCCCCGACTTTCCACCCCGCCCAAGCCGCCTGCACCGGTCAGCGTGTTTCTGAGCACTTCCCACACATTGACACTATCCATAAAAGACGTAAAACTGATCCTGGCGGCAAGATAAACCGGATCAAGCGCATGAATATTTACGCGGTCAGGCGAACTGGCAAAATTCGATCCCGCCCGAATTAAATATTCAAAATTAGATTGGCAAGCGCCGGAAAAAATAATCATCTGATCAAGACTGGGCCAGTGATAGCGAACCTCTTTGACTGTTCGGATAAAATACCCCGAATTGCGGTAGGCCTTAATCTCGTCTGGCATTCCCTTATTCTTCATAAATGCATCATGTCCGGTCAGTACAAGAATATCCGGGCGGATCTGCGCGACCAGCTTCGGAGCAAGATCAGGCATTTCCGATTCCTGCATATATTTGCCGATTACAGGTACATGCAGTTTTTCATAAAAAGCAAGGCACTTTTTTAAATAATACGGATCTCCGTCAATGTGAAGCACACGTCCGGGCATTTCAAAATACGAAGCCCCTTCCCGATAACCATTTGTTGCCGTATATCCTCTTTTCAATTTCATTTGCTTATAGTCCTGTCTGAAAAGCTTGTAGGACTCCGCTTCCTTCGAACTCGTCACTTTTTCATACTCTTCCCGTTCATCTTTAGTTACTAGAACCAAGTCATCGAGCGGCGCGTCTGCGTACAAGCGCAAGTCATGGCCATTCAACTCGGCGCTTTTTGTCTCTTCATGAATGGCCACCACACGAAACGGAAGGTCGCAATGGTATGAAGTTCGCGCCACGAGATCTCCTACTTGAACCGTCATGTTCCACTCCCTCTTTTCAGCACATCCGGATCCGTAAAAAATCAGAGTCATCCTTTTCAATCTATGATTGTGCAGAAACGAATATTCATGAAGGGACACTTCAACAATTGAACATGATCGCAGCCTTTAACTTCCTCTTAGAAAAATCTGGCATTGACCGGTCCGTACTGCCGCAGGACGCGATGACTTTCGCGTTGCATACAGGACGTACTTTCACAGGATGTGATGGCTTTCGCGTTGCATACAGGACGTATGCGTAGTTAGCGAAAGTTCCTTTACTCCTTTACATACGAAAGTTCCTTCATTCCACCTCTGCTTCATTGAGCATTTTGGTCCTTCATTAAGTAACGAGTAAATTAAGCGGAATTTTTCCGGTTATACACATCATTGAGCTTGTTTCGCTAATAAATAAGGGTAATTTTTCCGGTTATGCAAAGCAAAGCTCTCCATTTTCACGTTTTTAGATTCGATAAGCGGAACTTATCCGTCTATTTAAGCTATTTTTTCGTTCATTTTCTTATTAAGCGGAATTTTTCCGTCTATTTATCAGATTAGGCGCTTATCTGATCATCCAAACAATATCTGCGGGGTCTCCCTTGGCTCCGGATCAACAGGGACGCACCCGCAGGCGTCTCGCGCTTTCGTGTCTAGTTTCCAACTTTTTGTTAATCCGAAAATCTTATATTTTCTTAATTTGTGCAAACCATTGGCCTTATCTTTTTAGGGCATGAAAAATAGGCACCTCTCGTAAAAGAAGGTGCCTATTTTATAATCATTGTTTTTACTCATTGCTCAGTGCGTCACTCAATCGAGCGAACTCTTCGATTGACAGTGTTTCGCCGCGGCGACCGGGGTCAATACCGACTTTTTCTAATATCGACAGCAAATGTTCTTTTTGGTCTTTGTCATATAAATTATTGATGAGGTTGTTCATTAAGGTCTTTCGACGTTGCGCAAAGCTTGCGCGAACCAGTTTAAAAAAGAACGCTTCGTCGACAACCTGCACTTTTTTCTCAGGGCGAACATCTAGACGGATCACAGCAGAATCCACATTCGGCTGCGGTACAAATACCGTCTTCGGGACCGTCATCACAATCTTTGCTTCGGCAATGTACTGAACGGCTATGGACAGCGATCCATAACTTTTCTCTCCCGGTTCAGCTTGGAGCCGGCTCGCGACTTCCTTTTGAATCATCACAACAATTGTATTGATTGGCAAATCGCCGGTCAGCAATTTCATCAAAATCGGAGTTGTCACGTAGTAAGGCAGATTGGCCACTACAGTCACCGTTGCACCCGGAGGAAATTCCTCACTGATTATTTGGTGAAGATCAAGCTTCAGCACGTCGCCGAAACGAATGGCCACATTGTCAAAATCGTGCAGTGTATCATTTAATACGGGTTCCAATCTACGATCAATTTCCACAGCAAGCACTTGCTTCGCCTGACCTGCGAGTACTTGAGTGAGCGCACCCGCTCCCGGTCCAATCTCCAGCACGTAACTTTCTTCGTCGATACCGGCTGACAAGGCGATGTTATTTAAAATATTTTCGTCAATGAGGAAGTTCTGTCCAAGACTCTTTTTCAAAGTGAATTTGTGTTTGCGAATGACATCCTGCATGGTCTTCGGTGATGATATTCTTTTGTTCATGACGTTCACTCCTTCGATCGGATGACATCAAGCGCCTGCCTCAGGTCGCTTTCAGCAATTTGAAACATACGCAGTCGTTTATATAATTGTTTACCATTGGCATAGCCGATATTAAGTAACTCACAAAGCTGTTCACGCAACGACCGCGACGTTTTACCGCCGAGCAGTCCCAGGCTCCTCAACGTCTGCATGCTGATCTGCTCCTCAGGCTCCTCGAATTGCGTATAGACCTTTTCGAGTGACCGCAGAATGGTACGCGGCGAGGCATGTTCAATTCCAAGGCTTTCATTTGTACCGCCCTGACCCTCGGCACGTGTAATAAATGCGTGTTTGCATCCGGGGACGGCGCGGCTGACAATCTTTCGAATTCGTTCACCAGGATAATCGGGATCTGTAAACACAATCACGCCGCGGCGAGCCTGTGCATTTTGAATAGCGCGAATAGTGCGCTTGCTGACACGCGATCCGTTGGTTTCAATCGTATCGGCATCGAGCGCACGATGAATTGCCTCCGTATCGCTTCTGCCTTCAACGACGATTATTTCTTTAACAATCATAAGATTTCTCCTTGCTCAGCCATTTTCGTGAATTCGGAAACAACGTCGTGCGTTTTCCGTTGTTATCTTTGCCATTTCTTCGAGAGACAGACCTTTAAGCTCTGCTACTTTTTCAGCAACCAGACGCACACGCGCCGGTTCGTTGCGTTTACCTCGGAACGGTTGCGGACTGAGGAACGGGCAATCCGTTTCAATTAACAAACGATCAAGCGGGACCATGGCAGCCGTATCTCGCTGCAGCTGCGCATTTTTAAAAGTAACCGGACCACCAAAACTAATGTAAAAATTCAAATCAATAAATTTCTGTGCCCAATCCCAATTATCACTGTAACAATGCATGACGCCGCCAATTGATTCGGCATGCTCTTCTTTAAGAATGCGCCAAGTATCTTCGGTTGCCTCACGATTGTGTATAATCAGAGGCAGACCCGCTTTTTTGGCCAACCGAATCTGTCTGCGGAACACCTCATGCTGCACCGACTTAGGCGATTTGTCCCAATGATAGTCCAAACCGATCTCGCCAAGTGCGACAATCCCGGGATGGGTCAAATTTCGTTGGATCAGTTGAAAATCATCCTCAGTCATGTCAATAGCATCTTCAGGATTCCAGCCGATTGCGCCATAAATATATTTATGCTGATCAATGATCGGAAAGACGCGTTCAATGGTCGGACGATCAACGCCGACCACAACCATCTGCGTAACGCCCGCTTCCTCAGCTCGATTGAGCATATCAGGAAAATCTGCGTCAAACGCCTCATCATTTATATGAGTATGTGTATCAAAAAGCATCGTGCCTCCCCCTAACTGTTCACTGTCACCATGAAGCAAAAAGGCGGGATCTGCGCGCACCCGCTCATCTCCCGCCTGCTTTGTTTTACATATCGCTAAATCAACGAATCTTTGTGCCGTTTGGCAGCGGTCCCGAGACCGTCGCCACCTTTAACGTACCGTTTGCGTCGCCTGCCAGCAACATTCCTTGGGAGAGCTCGCCTCTCAGCTTCACTGGTTTCAGGTTAGCAATAACAATAATTTTCATACCGACCAATTCTTCAGGTTTATAGAATTCAGCGATGCCGGATACGACTTGCCGCTTCTCATAGCCGAGATCCAGCTGGAGCTTAAGCAGCTTATCAGCACCTTTGACTTTGTCTACCTGCAGTACTTCGGCGACACGCAAATCAATTTTTTGAAAATCTTCCAAATGAATTTGCGCTGGTGCCTCTGCAACTGCTTTCGATTTTTTTTCCTTGTTGCCGTTCGGCTTCGTGCCTGATGCGCCGCGCATTTGCGACTTGATATAGGCTACCTCTTCTTTAATATCAAGACGCGGGAAAATCGGTTCTTCCTTGCGTACCGTCCATTGACCCTTGTTGAGGTTCAAGTCGCGGATCGAATCCCAAGTCTGATCTGCTGGCTCAGTTACACCGAGCTGACGGAATATTTTTGCCGGAGTCGACGTGAAGAACGGCTGAATCATGATGGCCACACTGCGAATCGTATTGACTAAATGTGCCATGACCGAAGCCAGTTCATCCTTCTTCTCTGCATTCTTTGCCAACACCCAAGGCTGCGTGTCATCAATATATTTATTGGCTTGACCAACCAGCTTCCAGATTGCGGATAACGCAACGGAGAACTGCAGATTTTCCATCTGTTCTTCGACCACAGATACAGCCTCTGCGAGCGCATTTTCAAGTCCTGCATCAAAATGAGTCACGTGACCGTCATAAGCAGGAACCTTACCGTCAAAATATTGGCTGCACATCGCAACCGTACGATTCAGCAGGTTGCCCAAATCATTTGCCAAATCAAAATTGATGCGTTCCACGAACGCCTCCGGGGTGAACAAGCCGTCTGACCCGAATGGCACTTCGCGCAGCAGATAATAGCGCAGCGCATCCAGTCCGTACCTGTCAATCAGTGGTTCCGGATCCACAACGTTGCCCTTTGATTTGGACATTTTGCCGTCTTTCATCAGCAGCCAACCGTGACCGAACACTTTTTTCGGAAGCGGAAGACCGAGCGCCATCAACATGATCGGCCAATAAATGGTATGGAAACGAACAATCTCCTTACCTACCAGATGCACATCGGCCGGCCAGAATTTCTTGTAATTCGTATCGTCTTCAGATCCATATCCGAGGGCAGTAATATAGTTGGTCAATGCATCCAGCCATACATAAACCACATGCTTCGGATTATTCGGCACTTGGATACCCCAAGAGAAAGAGGTTCTTGATACCGCAAGATCTTCCAGTCCCGGTTTAATAAAGTTGTTGATCATTTCGTTTTTACGCGATTCCGGTTGAATAAAATCCGGATGCTCTTCATAATATTTCAGCAGGCGATCCGCATACTTGCTCATCTTGAAGAAGTAGCATTCTTCTTTAACTTTTTCGACAGGATGACCGCTGTCCGGACTTTTCCCGCCGATCACTTCGCCCTTGTCGTTTTTTTCAATGTCAACGAGCTGAGATTCCGTATAGTACGTTTCATCAGGAATACTGTACCAGCCTTCATATTCACCAAGATAAATATCACCCTGGCGTTCCAGCTGAGCAAAAATTTTCTGAACGACCTTCGTATGGCGTTCCTGTGTCGTGCGGATGAAGTCGTCATAAGAAATGTCCAGTTTCTTCCACAGCTGTTTGATCTGTGCGACCATACCGTCAACATAGTCAATCGGTGAAATCCCTTTGGCTTTGGCTTTTTCCTCAATTTTCTGGCCATGTTCATCCGTTCCTGTTAAGAACATGACATCATAACCGCGCAGCCGTTTGTAGCGGCACATCGCGTCCCCGGCCACCGTCGTATAAGCGTGGCCAATATGTAGTCTACCGCTTGGATAGTATATAGGCGTTGTCAGATAAAAAGATTTGCGTTCCTCAGTCATAAATCCGTGCAGCCTCCTTATTTAATACCGTTTCCAAAAGATCCCTATCTTTAAAAACTATACGTTTCACCGGATTGAATGTCAAGAAAGCAAAGCGCGCATAAAGGTTGAATTTAAAGCACATGATTGCTCCTTTTAAGACCAATCATTTCCACGAATAAATCAGCTTATTCAAAAAGGACTCGCACCTGTTATGCGAATCCTTTTAAATTACGATTCAATTTGATGATAAATGCGGTAAATATCACGCTTCGGCTGCGCGCGATCGACCGCCGCCTGTTTAATTGCATCCTTTACGCTCAATTGTTTTTCACGGATGTAATATTCAACATGTTCATGTACTGAAAGGACCGACCACCAAAGTTCATCTGCTCGCGCCTCCGATTCGCTGCTTCCATCAACGATCAGGCAAAATTCTCCTTTTTGCGCTTCTCCATCATTCAGAAAATCAAGCATATCGCTGATTGTCCCGCGTATAAATGTTTCGTAGCGTTTCGTCAGTTCGCGTGACAATGCCATTTGGCGATTGCCGAAGAGCTCAAAAAGATCTTTCAAGGTATCCTTCACGCGAAACGGCGATTCATAAAAAATGATCGTGTACGGAAACGTACCAAGTGCTTGAAGTGCTTGGCTGCGCTCCTTTTTTACTCGCGGCAGAAAGCCATAAAACAAAAAATGATCGGTTGACAAGCCGGATGCAATTAAGCCGGTAAGCGCCGCATTCGCTCCGGGAAGAGGCACAACCGGGATCTCATGTTTGATGCAGGCCGCAGCGAGGTCTGCGCCGGGATCGGAAATACCCGGAGTTCCGGCATCGGTGACCAACGCCACATTTTTGCCGTTTTCAAGTTCAATGATCAGCTTTGCACCGCTTGTTTTCTTGTTATGCTCATGATAGCTGAAGAGCGGTGCATGGATATCGAAATGCGAGCAAAGTTTCATCGTGTGCCGGGTATCCTCGGCTGCAAGAATATCAGCGCTTTTCAACACGTCCAGTGCCCGATATGTGATATCATCCAGATTGCCAATCGGGGTCGGAACAAGAAACAAACTCCCCTTTCCTTCATGATCGCCTTGAAAACTGCGCTGCTCCCACATCTGTGCCGCTCCCTTGAATTAATACCTTTTTTTCCTGTCTTGTTAAATGCTTGATCGCCCATTCGCGTCGCATCGCTGCGGACTTGTCTGTAAGTTCTTCCTGATAAACAACGCGAACCGGCTTATGGCTGCGCGTGTATTTCGCGCCTTTTCCGCTGCAATGAAGCGCGAACCGTTTCGCAACGTCAGCCGCATATCCTGTATAAAGACTGCCGTCCGCACATTCTAAAATGTACACACTGTAGTGACTCATGAGTGCGGCCACACATCCTCTGTATAGCGTCCGTCCGGATGATACACAACGATCGGCGTAAGCGCGGCAAGTCCCGGCCTTCCGCCTTTCGTTCCTTCAACCAACACCATATTTGCCGGTTTGTGTCGATGGGGATGCACGAATTGCATTTTTTTCGGTTCTATACCCTCCGCACGCATCCCTTCCAGAATATCAACCAGCCGCTCCGGGCGATGCACAAGTGCAAGCTTTCCGCCCGGTTTGAGCAGGCGTGCACTCACTGCCAGCACATCCGCGAGCTTAATCAGAAGTTCGTGACGGGCAATCGCCAAATGTCTATTGATTTTCATGTCGCGCGCCGCATCAATTGTGAAATAAGGCGGATTGCAGGTCACCACGTCACAGGTGCCTCGGCCTATTTTTTCATCGATATGCTTGGCATCTTCGCATAAAAAATCAACGCGTTCTTCCAAATGATTCAGCAACGCGCCTCGTTCCGCCAGCGCACAGACCTCAGGCTGAATTTCAACGCCGGTAAGCTTCCCCTTTGTCCTTGCTGATAAAAGAAAGGAAATCACACCGTTCCCCGCACATAAATCAACCAGCCTGCCTCTCTGAATCGGCACATAGACAAAGCGGGCTAATAGAACAGAATCCAGTGAGAATGGAAAAAGGTCACTGGATTGAATAATTTTCAGATCGGTATCGAACAAATAATCGACTCGCTCATTATTGTTTATGTGCTGTTCGTTCATTATTTTCACCCAAATTATGCGTTCCGATTGCATTGCCTGAATCAGCAATCATTTTTTATTAAGAAACGAAAGACAAAATAAGCAGTCGCCATCATTGCGGACACTGCCGTAGTGCAGATTGCATATATGAAAGCCCTCTTTATAGAGTCTCGCCAAGTTGTCATAGCCTTCACCCACATCCGGCTCGGAAACAATCCCCGATTTCGGAGCAGTCTGGCTTTTCAAACCTTGAGCACGCTTCCCGGCATCATCAATGCGTTTTCTCAGGTTCTCATTCTCTAGAGTGAGATTCTGATTTTCTTCAAGCAATGCTGCAAGCTGCGCTTTCAAATTGCCGAAGTCCACATAAATTTGCCCCAGTTGCTCCTCTAAATGACTGACTTGTGAGAAAATGTCCTTCTTCTCCAAGTTCATCCACCTCTTATTTAGTGGCTTGCGAAGAAATAACCCCTTCTTCAATAAGCTCATCCAATGTATACTCAACGACTTTATTTTGTTCTTTAAGCTCAATCTGAACCAAGCGTTCCAAGATATTCAGCCCGACAACACGGCCCGCGCCATAGCTTACATTAATTGGTGCCCCGATATCCGGCAGTGCCTTCTTCGCCGATTCATACTGATCATTTTCATATTTCAGGCAACACATCAACCGTCCGCAAACGCCTGAAATTTTTGCAGGATTCAAAGACAAATTCTGATCTTTGGCCATTTTAATCGATACCGGCTCAAAATCGCCGAGAAAAGTCGAGCAGCAGAGCATTCGTCCACAAGGGCCGATACCACCAAGCATCTTAGCTTCATCGCGGACACCGATTTGCCGCAATTCGATTCTTGTTTTGAATACTGCGGCGAGATCCTTAACCAACTCGCGGAAATCGACGCGTCCATCAGCGGTAAAGTAAAAAATAATTTTATTGCGGTCAAATGTATATTCAACATCCACCAGCTTCATTTCCAAGTGGTGATTGTATATTTTCTGAAGGCAAATATCCATTGCAGCCTGAGCATCTTCCTTGTTCTTACGCACTTGCAATTCGTCGGAATCTGTTGCGATTCGCACGACTTTCTTAAGAGGCAGAACAACGTCCTCTTCGTCTACCGTCTTTTTTCCGATGACAACTGTCCCGCATTCAATCCCGCGCGTTGTTTCAACAACGACTTGTGCATTTACCGGAATGGACAACTGATCCGGGTCAAAATAATAGACTTTACCGGCTTTCTTAAAACGAATGCCGACAATTTCATAATTCATTTACGTTACCTCCTAACCTGATCACCAGCCGCTCCATGACACTTACGCCATTGACATGAGCGTCCAGCTGTCCTCGGGCGTCCAGAATAAGTGACATCGCCCGAATCGTTTGATCAGATGAAAGCGAGAGCATCTGCTCCTTGAGCCTGTCCATCTGATCCTCAAAGACAATTTCCTCTTGACGATTCAAATGAAGCGACAGAAGATCTCTATACCAAAAAAGGATCAAATCTAAGCCGATAGCCATTTTTTGATTATCATCAAAGTTGGGAGAGAATTTTTCATAAATATAAGGCAGTGCGGATTCTACAGACTTAAATAGCCTTTGCATTAATTGTAACACTTGCGAACGCGCCTCGGCAAACCATTCCTCTTTGCATAAACGAGAGGCTTCTTCATAGTCATGCGTTAAGGCGACTGCCGGTTTCAGCAACGGCTCCGGCAGTCCTTCCTGCACCATACGCTGACACAGCATATGATCCGAGAGCGGCACGAACGAAAGCACTTGGCATCTGGAAATAATTGTGTCCAGAAGCTGATGAATCTGTTCGGTCACAAGCAGAGCCAGCGTTCCCGGATGTGGTTCTTCAATAAATTTCAGCAAACTGTTTTCTGCTTGAGCAGTCATTTTTTCCGCCTGCTCAATGATGAATACCTTGCGCCCAGATTCCACGCCGCGATAGGCGAACTCTTTCATTAAATAAGCGATTTGCTCTTTTTTTATCGACGCCGCCCCTTCTTCAGGCGCAATCCAGATGACATCCGGATGATTTCCCGAAGCAATTCTGCGGCAATTTCTGCACGTCATGCATGGGCCCTGATCGGTAGGTGATTCACAAAATAAGGTTTGCGTAACAAGCAGGGCAACCTTGTGTTTTCCGGTTCCCCGCGGTCCTTCCAGCAAATACGCGTGCGCCAATTCATCTCTTTTGATGGCGTGCCGAAGCACCTTCGCCACAGTCTGCTGCTGCTTGCTTAATTCCTGCCAGTCCATGCTTTGCTCACTTTCTAATCATTTTTAACAACTATATATAAAGATTAATCAGCATGCCGCGAATTTCATCAAGCTGATCAAGCAGTTTGAGTTCATCTTTATTTTTATCCAATAAATCATTCGTCAGTGTAATCAGTTTCTGATCCACGGTCTTAACCAGTGTCTGCTGAGCACCGCCTTGCTGCCACGAACGAGATTGCGATGTCCCAAGTCCGGTTTGTACCGCTTCCTGAAGAAAGGAGCGCACATATTTTTTGTAGACTTGCAAATCACGGATTGTACGCGAGCTCGATACGCGCTTCGCCTGTTCGTCGACCTTATTGAGCAGTGCCTTCAGCGCATCGTCTTGCATTGCGCCCTTTTGAGTGCTTAAAGTGTGCTCAAACGAAGTACGCGGCTGCACGGCCGTACTTTCCCGTTTGGACACAGATTCGCCCAGGTTTGCATGCTGATTAATTTTAATCGCCATGAAAAACAATGCCCCCCTCTCACCCAAGCATGTGCATTAAAAATGCTTAAATTGATCAACATCAAGAACGAACACCGTCGCCCCTCCGACTTCAACCTCTACCGGATGCATCATATAACCGTCTGCATTCGCGTCAAGCGAAGATATAGGTGAAATCACTTGATTACGGCTGTGGCAATGTTCCTTGATTAGTTCAAGAAGTGCGTCTACTTGGTGATCCTCCGTGCCGATAATAAAGGTCGTATTGCCTGAGCGCAGAAATCCACCTGTGCTCGCCAGCTTTGTCGCGTGGTAATTTTCATCCACAAGTGCCTGCTGCAGAAAATTACTATCCTTATCTTGAACAACAGCAACAATCAATTTCATCGCAATCATCCCTTCCGCACGATCCATATTATGATTCTAATAATAAGTGCCCAACAACATAATCCTTTAACAAGACCAAAAATTAATGAACACGATTGATAAATTGGAAAAAATCAGCAATAACATCTTGAAAAACATGGTCATGATCCTGCTCACCGTCAATTAAACGGATACGTGATTTATTTTCTTCATAGATTGAGAGAAATCCTTCTCGAACGCGTTTATGATAGGTCAACGCACGCATTTCAATTCGATCCAGATCATCCGCAGATTTCGTGACCCCTGCTTCCGGAGCCCCGCTTCGATTCTTCATTCTACTTCTGCCAGTCTCCGGTGAAACATCGATCAGATACGTTCTGTCCGGCAAAATGCCACCGGTAGCAAATTCATTAATTTGTTTCACAACTTTAACGGGCTGCCCTAAGCCATAGCCCTGATACGCAATGGATGCGTCGACAAATCGGTCGCAAAGAACGATTTGTCCAGCGTTAACAGCCGGCACAATTTTTTCTATCACATGCTGACTTCTTGAGGCAGCATAGAGAAGAATTTCTGTCTTTTCGGCCAGCTCTTGATCAGGATTCAGAACGAGCTGTCGAATTTTATCACCGATCTCTGTTCCGCCCGGCTCTCTTGTAAGCAAATAGGGAAGGCCTCGGCGTTCCAACTCTCCCGCCAATCGATGAATTTGCGTTGTTTTTCCGGAACCATCCGGGCCTTCAAATGTAATAAAAAGTCCTTTATGTGTCATTCTTATGATGCTCCCTCAACTGGTAAACCTTGATTTTCCCTTGATTAATCCATTCATTCTGAAAGACTGCCCCAGCCTCTTGCCAATACCGGATCAGCTCCAGACCATGCTCCGTCACACGTTCGCCTTCAACAACAATAGGAATCCCCGGTGGATATGGAATTACCGATTCCGCTGCAGTTCGTCCGACCGACCGATTCAGCTCTGTATGTTCACTGCCCAGCACCGCTAAATTCCGGTACGAATCGACAAGGGAATCGAATTTTGGAAACGAAGGCGCCTGTCCTTGTTCGGCAGAGGTACCCGAGGCACATTGGCCAATGACTTGGTCGATGCACCGAAACGCCTCGTCGTAATCGATGTCCTCAGTTAAGCCGAGAACCAGGAGGACGTGTCGCGGATCAGCCATTTCAGGATATATTCCCGAAGCGATCAGCTGCCGCTGTACCTCAAACCCATTCTCCCGAGTAGCCAGCTGCAGCACCACCTTAAATGGATCAAGCATGAAGCGATTTGAATCTGCATGCAGAACGCTTAACCCGTCAATTGAACACAGACGCCGAACGAAAGCATCGCGACGTGCAAGCATCCGGTCGATTCGTATGTCATCAAGAGCCGCCATGTAATAACGCGCCAAATCGAGCGAGGCCATGATCGGGTAAGACGGACTTGAGCTTTGCAGCATAGCACGAACGCTCTCAATTTTTTCTAGTGAAACGCGTGTTGAGTTGACATGCAGATAGGCACCCATCGTCATTGCCGGTAGCATTTTATGTGCCGAGTGAACCACAAGATCGGCACCCAGATCCAAACTTGACGGTGGAACGGGCGCACCGATTTTGAAATGCGGTCCATGAGCCTCGTCCACCAAGACGTACAGTCCCTGTTGATGGGCACAGGCAATTAATGGACCTATTGATTGAGACGCGATTCCATAATAACTTGGATACGTCAAGATAAGTGCTTTTGCCTGCGGATAACGGTTCATACATTCAACAAGCGCCTGGAGTTCGATTCCCGCCGCAAGTCCAGACGACGGATCAACGGACGGAGCGAGAAACACCGGATGAACCTGCGCTAATTTCAAAGCATTGAAAACAGACTTGTGACTGTCCCGCTGAACCAAGACAACATCACCCGGTTCACACGTGGCAAGAACCATCGTCAAGTTCCCAACTGTTGATCCATTAACAAGAAAATAGCTGGCACGCGTCTCGTAATAGGCTGCAAGAAGCCGCTGCGCATCACGCAATATCCCCTCCGGATGGTACAAATCATCCAGATTTGCCACTTCCGTCGCATCGATGGACAGGATTGATTTAAAAACAGACTCCGCCTTTTCAGGAAAAACCAGACCATCTTTGTGTCCGGGAACATGAAAGGAATATTCCTGTTTTCGATGATACTTGATTAATCCGTCATAGACGGGGGTACTTTGCTGATTCATTGTTGAACTTCCTTGACGTTTAATATCTTCATTTTAGCATAGTCAAGGATTTTTCAACCATTATTAACTCGAGGGTTTTTTATTGAGATGAGCTTATTCTCACTGAGAAGTATAAATGCGTGTATCGATTATTTTTTCCCTATCTTAATCGTCAGCTCCGTGACGCCAATAATTAGCAATGCAGCAACAAAAAGAGAAAGTGCAGTAGTATTATCAGACGCTCCAACATTAAAGATTACGAGGCTGAGTAATAAGAGAAGAACGCCGATTATGAATCCGGCTGATTGTTTCATAAGAATCAACTCCATGAGACGCAGCGTGATCGCAGCTTGTGGAAGATCAATGAGGTAGATTAACGCCGCCGCTGCAAAATAGGAACAGCCTAAGCTAATAAGACAGTTGAGGTTTTTATCGAGTGGACATTGTTTCTGAAATATAATCTTTCATCCATTGTTTGGTTTCCATCCAGCGGAAAAACAATGTGCCGAAGAAAACACCAATTCCATTAAGAATCAAGGCATCGACATCAAAAAGGTGTTTTGGAAATTGAGGAATTCCATTCATGAGAAAAAGGGCAAGTTCAACTGCAAAAGAAGCAGACATACCAATCATTATGAGACCCGGAAGAGCGAACCGGCCTCGCGTCATAAAGCCGACAAAAAACATAAAGGGAACAGGCAGACAAATCCGCCACATAAGCAGCCAATGTCCTTGAGTACTTTGAATCTGCAAACCAATCGTTTGAAACGGCTGCAGATTGAGCAATATACTGTCCGGCTTCACGACCGACTGCTCTGCAGCGCCCATCGGCTGAACGGTCAGCAGGGCGGTGATCATAATGTAACCAACGAACAGAGACAGGAAAACACCGCGATTATAAGTCAGCGTATGTCGTATATATTTCTCAAATAACAAACATGCAGAGAGCAAAAGACTGTAGGTCACAAAAAAGTCAAAGATCGTCGGATTGAGTATATGGTCCACCAAGTCGCCACCTCTCGCCTACATTTTTCTTTGTACCCATCATAATATAGATTAGGCCGCATAAACGCGCATTTTTGATGCGTGATCACGCATTTTTGATGCGGTATCACGCATTATTTGAAAAAAGAGAGGATTTTGACTGTTACCTGTTTGTTTTCGTCTGTTGGGCAGCTCTTGTTCTATGGAGTTCATTCCCGATTCCCAGCTCGTTGACTTTTTCAACGGCTTCAATTCGTGAATGGACACCTAGTTTTTGAAAGATGCCGGTCAGATGCTTTTCAACGGTTCTCTGACCAATCAATAAATTTTGAGCGATTTCGCGATTGGTCTCGCCACGCATCACTGCAGAAAGAATAGCTCGCTCATTTTGATTTAAATGCACTTTTGCCCTTCCTGTTCGCGCTGCATCAGCGACCTGCAGGCGCTGGAAAAGCCAGACCGGGAGCAGCACCTCATCACGGAGTGCCGCATGCAGTGCAGCAATGAGCGAATCGATGGAGGCTGATTTACTGACAACACCTGCAATGCCTCGTTGAATCATGGATGCAAAAAGTGGCTCGATTTCTGTTTCATAACCTGTGTAAATAATGATCTTGGCATCGGGATCCAGATCTAAAATTAAGTCGGCTGTTGCCATACCGTCCATATCTGGCATATTAAGATCCACTAAGAAGAGATCGTAGCTCTTTTTCTTTAAAATGGCTTGAATCATTTTTGCCGACTGCTCCGTATCGACTTCAAAACCTGCGTTTTTCAGCACCGCTTTTGTTCCGCTTGCAACTACTGCATGATCGTCAATTACTAATATTGATGTCATAGATTCCAACTCCCTTAAGTGACACTCCAGCCGCTCGCTGTCGCGGACGCACCGCGAGCTCATACATGCTCGTATCAGCCGGGTCTCGCGCTTTCGTGTCTGGTTTCCTAATCCGACTTTCTTTTCTTGTTAAATAGGCAGATGAATTTGCACAGATAATCCTCCATCTGTTCCCTCAATTTTTCTTTCTCTGAACAAGACGTTCCCATTCAGACCTTCAACCCTGCTCATTATTCCGGTCAATCCTGTAGTACTGAAAAAAGGATCAATAGCAGTATTGGCCAAACCGGCACCATCATCTTGATAGCAGAGCAGACAGCTGTCCTCTTCAAAAGAAAGATCCAATCGAACTCTGGACGCTCGCGCATGGTTCATGGCATTGTGCAGCAATTCCTGAATCGCTCGATAAAGACAGAGTACCATTTCTTTGGAGAGTCCATGGGGTATATCGGCAAGGTGCGTTTCCAAATGAAAGTCTGCCGACAGATTGACTCGTTGAAATAACACATCGAGCGCATTTTCCAATTTTCCGTTGAAAATATCTGCCGGATACCATTCTCGAATCATTTTGCGCATTTCTTCAGTATTATCGAGAATGCGTTCGCGAATATAGCTGAGCTTTCTGACGGTCTCCGGATGATGAATCTTTTTAACCGCCGCATCGATTTCGCGGGCAATCGCCAATTGATCCTGAATATTTGTATCATGCATATCCCTTGATAAATGCGCTCTTTCTTGTTCTGAAATGGAGAACAGCCATCGATTCATGGCATGTGGAATTCTTTTGCGATCATTCTCGAGATGATGAAAGGCTTGCAAGAGTCCTTCCGTTTTATAGAGATTATCGATAACGACCCGTGCGTAGCTCACCAATGTCTCAAGCCACATATTTTCATCAAGATTAAGACTACGCCCCGGCTTCATCCACTTTCCGACAAGTACAACTTTATTGGTTTTATCATCTTTAAGCAAAACGGTAAATCCAATATTGCTTTTCTTTAAATCAAAATCATGATCAGCAATGATCGGCATGTGACGCATCAACAACGTTGTCTTTTTATTCACTTGACGCATCCGGCCTTTCGAATTCACAAGAAAAAGTGCCGTTTCTTCAACCGGGAGCTGAGACAAAACAGCACGCCGCAGCATTAAGTCAACATGACGAAGTGTGTACTCGGTCTTGGATTTCTGCAGAAACCGATTCAGCGTTTCCTGTCGCCTTCTGCGCTTTGGATGAAGAAACTGAATCAAATGGTAATCGGTGTACTCTTTGATATAAAAAATAATCAGTCCAACGACAAAGCATAGTGCCCCGAGCCTGGCTACATCCGCCGGACTCTCAGTTATATGCCGCTGTACCAATCCGAGAAAGCTGATCAAAATCAGCAATGTAATTGCGAAACTCAATGCACAGTAATAGCCGAATTGCCCAATATAAAAGGACATGTCGATCAGTGCTGAGGACAAGACGATATAGCACAGAGTAACAGGAAGCATGATCATCCATGGTGTTGTCCACTCTACAGGGACTAATGATGTCCCAATGAACATATTTGGGAGCGCATAAAGCGCAACAAATGGAAATAACGCAAGAAAAAAGCCAGCCATCAGCAAATGAATGATACGGCCGTATTCAGATGCCCGAATCTGATAATAGAGCCGCGTTAACTGAATGCACAACAATCCGAACACGAAAACGGAAAAGACCAATTCTTGCTGATAATAGGCACTGACTTCTCTCGAGGTAAAAAAACAGCTGTTGATGACGATCAACGTCCCGCACAGGTAGAGACAGCCAAGCAGCCAGTTGGACACGAGAAGAAATCCGCACACCGAAAAATAATTACGAAGAAAGTGTACGAGAAAAATTAGTGTGAATACGATTGCCACACTAGTCAGCCGCAAGCTCCAGCTGTCATGCCGGGCGTTAGCCGACATCTCAAACAGCACCGGACTAACCGTGATCAGTAGTGCAATCAAGATACGCACCACGGGACTGCTTTCTTTGCGCAAATAAAGGAACAAAACCGCTACAAAACACGTTGCAAAAAAGGCGAGCGGGATAATTAAATAGAAAAGAAGTGCCCATTCGGATGCACCGTTGTCAATGTTAAGGTTGCGAACAACTGCACCTCTCGCCACAGTGACCTGTTTTGCCTGTCCAACCATACCAAAGGTTGTGATGTTTCTGTTATCTTCCGGCTGCCTGCCATCAACGTTTAAAATGACATCACCCGTTCGCACACCCGCAGATTCGGCCCAACTGTAGGGAGCAACGGCGCTGACCTTGATCTGATTGTCCTCTTGCACGGTATAGATACCGACATACGGCCGATCAAGAATGACCCACATAAAGTGAGCGGCAAGAGTCAGCGCATAGATAAGCGCAGCTAGAAACAGAATGGAGCGCCTCCATTGTTTCCAAATGTTATTAATCATGTGTCCCGCCTCTCTCACAGTCATCCGGCATAGACCTCTTTGCTTGTCCATTGCATGATAATCTCTACGCCCTTTCCTTTTTCCGAGCGAATATTAATGCGCCCGCCAAGACCTTCTACTCGACCGATCATCCCCGGAAAACCCATTGTTCCGAAGGATTTGCCGATTTTAGCGACATCCAGGCCAACGCCATCGTCAGCATAATTCAGCGTAAACAGACCGCCTTCTTTTTTCAGACTTAACGTAACAAGACGGGCATGCGAATGTTTTCGCGCATTATTTAAAAGCTCCTGAACCACACGATAAACGGCCATTTCCCATTCACGCTGAAATCCGTCCAAGTGTTCGTCAACCGCCCAGCGAAGTGTAAAATCGGCTCGCAAATTCACTTTATTAAAGAGTTCAATAAGTGCTGTTCTAAGACCCGTTCGATAGATAAACTCCGGATGAAGATCATTGATCACCTGACGTAGCACATAGATGCTGTCCAGAATCTGCTCGCGAAACTTCACCATCAGCGCCTTTGACTCCGGATTATCGGCGCCTGCCCCCCATGCATCAAGCTGACGGGCAATATCAAGCTGATCCTGCATATTCTGATCATGAAGACTGCGCGACAGCTTCCATCGCTCACGTTCTGAGATGCGCAGCATCATTTTTTTAACGGTGAGCGGCACGGATGTACTTAAGACGGAGGAACCTTCCAGGTTTTCCAGCATATCCTTTGTATTTGCCAAATTTTCAATGACGATCTGTATATAATTAATTAACGTCTCCAACCAGACACGTTCATCGGGGTTTAACCGCCTCCTTGGCATTTTCCATTTACCCATAAGTACAATTTTTCTACGGACATTCTCGTACAGCAAAATACGGAATCCATCTTGAGTCGCGAAGAGCTTGCCCAGACCCTCCTTTGTCTGATTGGTTGCTGAGTCGTTTTCTGTGTCAAACGTCCCCATCATTGATTCATTATGTTCGGTCCGTGACATGCGGACGTCTTCCACAGGCAGGGTTGCCTCCATCTCCCGTTTGATAATTCTGTCGATATCTCCCAAATCATAATCCGTTTTCATCCATTGCAAAAATCTGTTTATACTCGTTTGCGCATCCTGCTGTTTGGGATAAAGTCTCTTCCTGAGTGAATAATCCAGGTATTGCTTTATATAAAGAATCATAAAGATGGCAAAAAAAGAAACAATAACGAAGCGGTAATCATTAACACCGTCATAGGTAATTAAATTCCATCTGTTCAGTGCATAAAAGGCTGTTCCAAGTAAAAAAGATGACGGTGCCGCGATCATCGCACAGTAAATGACGCTAGTCGTTACAAAGGCAGGGTCCAAGAAGCGATCAGAGACGATCATATAAAAAAGGACAAGGGGCAGTATGAATAGAAAAATGCCCGCGAGCGGACGAAAAATGAACTCATCTTGAATAATTGAAGGAATAATCGACAGCACAAGATTGGGAATCAATGAAACCACCAAGCCCAGCAGTAGTGTCTGCAGCATCGGCCTGTGCGCGGGTTCATTATAGTGTCTGGAAGCGTGAATAGCCAAGACAATCGCAAGAATCATCACTGCCGCCACAAAAAGCATACCTAATGATCGTACACCTGCATAATGTGTCATGCTTGCAAACACAAAGAGCACAAACGTTGATGCAGCGCTGCCGATCAGGGCAATTTTGACTTTTCCGGACATCCAGTTAAGGCCCCAATAGGAAAAATAGTTTTGAAGCACCTGCATGAACAAGATAAGTGCAGAATAAAAGATAACTAGATAGAGAATAAGGCAAAAAAAACGTTCGTGTTGCGTACGGCCGGCACCCCATGCAAACCATAACAGGCTGATATCCGCTAAACACAGGATCAGCGTACGTTCGCCTTTCGCACGCTTATTCATGAACCATAAATAGAGTCCAAGGCTAAAACAAAAAAGGAAAAAGAAAAAAGGAAGGACATTGTCGAGAATCGGGTCGCTGCTTTGACGCCTAATCGTTAACAGAACCATCGCCGCGAGCAGGGAAAAAACCAGACTTGCCAAAGGCATCATCTGTTTTCTTAGTTTTGAATTGACAGCCACTGCCCGCACCTCCGTACTACTAGAGAACCTCTTCTCCATAATGCGGGAGGCCCCCTTTGCATTCAGTGTAGCAAAAATGAGCCGCTCATAAAATAGCAATCACGCAGGAAAAAAGAAAAGTCGGATACGAATATACATTTATTTTGCTGGAAGAGATGAATCATTGATATGAGAGAATAGAAAGGGTCTCGAGCCTCTTTTGCTACTCTGCTTACTGTCTGGGGCTGTTCTCTTAGGCTTTCAGAGGTTAGAATATAAGGAATGTCCATGGTTTTTCATTAATAAGATGTAATTATAATTATGCGTCTTCATTGCAAAAAAAAGAAGCATCATCATTTGCCTGCTTCTCCTCCCGATCCTGCATGACCCACTGCTGTTTCCATCAACTGTCCCTTTTGGCCGATCTGAAGCTTTGCTAATTTATTCATATAAAATTTGTATTTCCAATCCGTCACATCGGTTTCCACAATTTTTTTCTGACAAGAGTCACAGATTAGTTGATTGCAGATATGAATACCTTTAACATCTTCGCGTCCGCAAATCAAGCATGCTTCCTTCGCCTGATTCAATTCGCGCATTGCCATCTTTCGTCACCTCCACACTCAGTTTCTCCATTCATTCAAAAACTATTCATCAATCAGCTAGCAAACTAGTTTCCCGTCTTATTTTAATAAAATGATGTGCGTCTCTGCTTTATCTAATGTATGTTTTTTGGGCTTGCCCCGTGTATGTGGCACAAAAGCTCACAATTAATCATTCACACTGGTTAACAAGCATTGACAGCATGGTAGAACAATGATTATAATTTATTAAAATTATTAGAAAATTTAATTGTCCCCGCGGGGATGGCCAAATGCCGGATATGCTACAAGATGCACTTCCGCAGGCTGCGGTGGCTTCGACGTTGCTCATAGGATGTACTTTCACAGGAGGTGATGACTTTCGCGTTGTGTACAGGACGTACGCGTACTTAGCGAAAGATCCTTTACTGTTAGTCGAAGATCCTTTATTTATCCGATCACTTACCTAAATTTCTTTAAGTCCTTTTATTTATATCTGTGTTTAAAAATTCAATAAAATTCATTGGGTTTGCGTCTGTTCGCATTGCGGCACAACTAATATTGCCGCAACAGCCCTCCTTAAGGGAGACGAGTTTGCCATGTTTACGATCGACCATTCGAAAACAACCTGCTTTAATGAAATGTTTCTGCCGGACGGTCGGATCAGGACGCACTATCAGAAATTGTTTGATTGTCTGCAGACACTTGGAGAGAACGAGCTTTTGGATCGCTCCAAAGAAATCAAACAACAGATGGTGCGTCAAGGCGTTACCTTTCAACTGTACACGGCAAATCAAGCAAGTGAACGTATCATTCCTTTCGACATCATACCAAGAATTATTTCACATGATGATTGGGAAAAACTAAGCGCCGGACTCAGACAGCGAGTACGTGCACTGAATCATTTTATTCATGATGTCTATCATCAGCAGCAGATTATAAAGGACGGTTTGATCTCTAGAAAGCATATCGTGAATAATCCCTATTTTTTGCCGGCAATGGCCAATGTCGAAGTGCCTGAGAATGTCTATATCGCTCTTTCGGGCATTGATCTGATCCGTGATGAACACGGCGCCTACTATGTACTTGAAGATAACCTGCGGACACCGTCCGGTCTTTCTTATGTGTTTAAAAATCGTTCGCTTATGATGCATTATTTCCCTGAACTCTATTTTTCCTCAAACGTTCAAAGCATCGAGCAAGGTACTCAGGATCTGCTTACAGCGTTGCACGATCTGGCACCGCATCATAAGCAGGATCCCTGCATTGTCCTTTTGACTCCGGGTCGATACAATTCTGCCTACTTTGAGCATGTTTTCCTGGCACAGCAAATGGGCATCGAACTCGTCGAGGGACCAGATCTGCGCGTCGTAGACCAAAAAGTGTACATTAATTCTATTGAGGGATTGAGACAAGTCGACGTGATCTATCGCCGGCTTGATGACGATTTTCTTGATCCGCTTGCCTTCAACCCGAATTCACTGCTTGGCGTAGCCGGTTTGATGAACGCCTATCGAGCAGGAAATGTGGCCATCGCCAATGCGCCGGGAACTGGCGTTGCTGATGACAAAGCCGTTTATACCAAGGTTCCGGACATGATCCGCTATTATTTGCATGAAGAACCGATATTGAAAAATGTTCCCACCTATCATTTAGAGAAAAAAGAAGACCGAGAATTCGTTCTGGATCAATTGGAAAAAATGGTGGTCAAAGAAACATCGTTATCCGGCGGCTACGGCATGCTGATCGGTCCGCAATCCACGCCTGAGAAGGTTGCCCTGTTCCGGAAAAAGATTTTGGAACATCCGGATCGATATATTGCTCAGCCGACCATCAATCTTTCTGCCGTTCCGACGCTTACCGACGGCCACATCGAAGATCGGCACATCGATCTTCGCCCGTTTATCATCCAGGGCAAGAAAATTTCTGTTATTTCCGGTGGACTGACTCGCGTCGCCATGACGAAGGGTTCGCTCGTTGTTAACTCGTCGCAAGGCGGAGGAAGCAAAGACACTTGGATTGTTTAATCCCTTCTGCGCGACTCATTAGTTCTAGGAGCAGCAAAGACACTTAGATCGTTTAGTCCCTTCTGCGCGACTCATTAGTTCTAGGAGCAGCAAAGACACTTGGATTGTTTAATCCCTTCTGCGCGACTCATTAGTTCTAGGAGCAGCAAAGACACTTGGATTGTTTAATCCCTTCTGCGCGACTTATTAGTTCTAGGAGCAGCAAAGACACTTGGATCGTTTAATCCCTTCTGCGCGACTCATTAGTTCTAGGAGCAGCAAAGACACTTGGATCGTTTAATCCCTTCTGCGCGACTCTAGTTGTCCCGGAGAGCGGTAAAAAATAAGGGATTGTTTCTCATCTTGTGTAAAACAGAAATACCGGAACGCTCACCTCCATCCCATTTTCCACTCAAGCGGAGATAGATGGGCAAGAAATAAAATTCAGAAGCAAATAAGAGGGGATCCGCATGATCGGTAGAATCGCTGAATCATTATACTGGCTGGGGCGTTATCTGGAGCGTATCGAAAATCACGCCCGCCTCATTGATGTCGACTACCACCGCCAATCCACACACACTGAGCGGGAACAATATCCGTGGAAGGAACTTATTGAAACGCTGGCGGATGTGCACGCTTTTCAAGAGCAGAATCTTGCCTATAACGAGTCCTCCGTGCTCAACACCATTATTTTTGATCAAGCAAATACAAATTCAATACGATCCTGCGTGACGAGCGCACGCGGGAATGCGCAGGCAATTCGTGAACGTCTCCCGAGCGAACTGTGGGATGCAATCAACAGCTTTCACCTGTGGTTGAATGAACAAAAATTGGAGAATCTGCTCATCTACCCGCACACATTTTTTGAGCAGATCAAGAACCAGACCGCACTGTTTCAAGGTATAGCCGGATCAACCATGCTGCGTGGTCAGGAATGGCAGATGCTTCAGGTGGGAAAATATTTAGAGCGCGCCGAGAACACGCTGCGCATCCTGCGCGTCGTCTATTGCCAAAATGGAATGGAACTGCCGTACGGCGATGCGCTCGCTCTACTGAAATCTGTCAGCGGCTACGAAGCCTTCCGCAAGTGCCTCTCCAATAAAATTTCGACGAACAGCATTCTCGAATTTTTAATGCTCAGTCCCGTATTTCCGAGATCGACACGTTTTTCGCTCTATCACTTGAACGAACACCTTGCCAAGCTCTCCGAATTCCGCGGCGGTATCTCGCCTACTATTCAGAATGTGCGTAAATCAATTGGTAAGATGCACGCCCAACTCGATTATATGGATCCTTCCGAAATCGCTCGAACAGGAGTAGCCGATTTTCTCGACCTTGAAGTTCGACGCTGCAACATGATCGGAGCGGCGATCGGTCAAATGTTTTCTGCAAAGGGGGTCAGCGTGCTGTCTTTTTGATCCATTCTTCTCAATAAGCAGCCGCGCCAAACAATGAAATTTCAAATTCAGCATACAACTCATTATCAATACGACGGCGAAGTGGCAGACAGTGTCAATGAAATTCGTCTTTCTCCGCGAACGAATGGAAGTCAGTCTTGCTATCAGCACTCGATTACGACCTATCCCCATGCGCCGCTCTTTGTCTATGAAGATTACTTTGGAAACCGTGTGCATGCCTTTTCCATTTCAGAGCCGCATACGGAACTGACCATTACCGCACGCTCAGTGGTCGTCACCAGCGATGCTATGACGCCTCGAACAAGCATTCTTCCTTTTGAACAAGAGCAAGCAATCATGAAAAGCGATGCATTCCAGGATCAGTTTGCCGAGTATCTGGCACCGACTGACTACACGCAAAACACAACTGATGTTCAGCAGATCGCTCATCGTTTTTTGTCCGGTTCAGTTGAATCCGTATCACAGCTGTTGGCTGAAGTCACAACGGCAATTAAGAAGGAATACATTTACGATCCCGCCGCAACACAAGTACAAACGAAAATCGATGAAATGATCAAAATCCGCAGAGGGGTTTGCCAGGATTTCGCTCATCTGATGCTTGCGCTCTGCCGATGCCTCGGTATTCCCGCGCGGTATGTCAGCGGCTATCAATACATATCGGATTTAAGCGGCGGCAACGCGGACTTCGAACAAGCCTCGCATGCCTGGATCGAGGCCTACATCCCTGATGTAGGCTGGACAGGATTTGACCCGACAAACGATGTGCCCGTCGGCTGGCGCTACATCATACTTGCCTATGGACGGGATTACAAGGATATCGTACCCGTCAAAGGTGTTTACCACGGCACCCCGCGGCAGAATCTTAAGGTTGATGTGGACGTAAAAAAATTAGCTGATATTGTATAAAAGCAGACGCTCGGATTTTCCGGCGCCTGCTTTTTAATCTTGATTTAGTTCTTTTAATATATTCTGAATTCCATGTGTCGCATTTTGCGCCTTTGCCATTCGATCAATGTAGTCATATCGATTTTTATAAACCATGGAAAGGGTCTGTTTCAATTCATCGGGCGTCAACGAATCATTGTCGAGTACTTCGCAGAATCCTTTTTCTTTAAAGGATTTAGCATTAAGGACCTGATCACCGCGGCTGACGCGCAGCGGCAGCGGTATTAAGATCATTGGCTTTTTTAGTGCCAGAAACTCGAAAATTGCATTGGAACCGGATCTTGATAAAATAATTGAGGCAGCTGCCATGACATCCGGCAGTTCTTTATCAATAAATTCAAACTGCCTGTATCCTTCTGTGGACCCAAGTTCGGGAATGATATACCCCTTGCCGCACAGATGTACAATCTGATACGTTTTCAGTAGTTCAGGCAGCAGCTCACGGACTACATCATTGATTTTCTTTGCGCCAAGACTGCCGCCCATAATAAGCAGCACCGGTTTTTCTCCTTGAAAACCGAGAAATTCCAAACCCTTGCTTCGATCCCCTTTGCGCAGTACATCGCGTATCGGCGCCCCGGTATACACGACTTTGTCCTTCGGAAGATGCGCCCCGGCTTCCTCAAACGTCACAAAAAGTTTGGTGGCAAATTTAATCGCAATTCGATTTGCCAGTCCAGGCGTTATATCCGATTCATGAATATAAACCGGAATTCGGTTCATCCAGCCGCCGATGACTACCGGTACCGATACAAAACCGCCTTTAGAGAAGATGACATCCGGTTTAATTTTTTTCAAAATCAGATAAGCCTGCATTACACCCGCAAGCACCTTGAACGGATCCTTAAAATTTTTTAGATCAAAATATCTGCGTAATTTGCCGCTGGAAATGGCACGATAGTCGATTCCATGTGCCTGCACTAAATTTTTTTCGATCCCGGTCTTTGAACCGATATACGTAACCTCGCAGTCCTTCAATTCATCAATAAGCGCCAGATTCGGGGTCACATGTCCCGCTGAACCGCCGCCGGTAAACACAATTTTTTTTGCCATTGATCTGCCTCGCTTTATTCTTTACTCCACTGTAAAGAGTTTAATATACTTGCCCGCAAAGTAAAACAAAAAACGAAAAAAAGATTGCAGACAGAAAAAAAAGCAACCGGAACGCAGTCCGATTGCTTAGATTACATGAAATTATCCGATTTCCAAATGCTTCTCTTCATCAGCGAATTGACTGTTGTACAGATCAGCATAGAATCCTTGTTTCTCAAGCAGTTCATGATGCGTTCCTTGTTCAATAACATGACCGTGATTCATCACGAGAATCAAATCTGCCTCTCGAATGGTCGACAAACGGTGTGCTATGACGAAGCTTGTGCGATTCTTCATGAGCGTATTCATCGCTTTCTGGATATGAACCTCAGTACGCGTATCAACACTGCTGGTCGCCTCATCAAGAATGAGAATGACCGGATCAGCGAGGATTGCCCGTGCAATCGTCAGCAACTGCTTCTGCCCTTGAGAAATATTGCTGCCTTCTTCATTCAAAACAGTGTCGTAGCCCTCCGGCAGGGTACGGATGAAATGATCGGCATGAGCTGCTTCAGAAGCGCGCACAATCTCTTCTTCCGTCGCTCCCGCGCGTCCATAAGCAATATTCTCACGAATGGTCCCCTTAAACAGCCAAGTGTCCTGCAGCACCATGCCGAAGAGCTGATGCAGCCGTTCCCGTTTAATCGATCGGATATCTGTGCCGTCAACAGTAATTTTCCCTTTGCGCACCTCATAGAAGCGCATGAGCAAATTGACGAGCGTTGTCTTGCCCGCACCAGTTGGTCCAACAATGGCTACTGACTGACCTGCTTTCACGTCAATCGTCATATCCTCAATCAGCGGCTGATCTTCTTTGTAGCTGAAGTTTACATGATCGAAAGCGACATGCCCTTTCGGCAGCTGCAGTGGCTCCGATGCCTCATCATCCTTCGATACCTCTTCTTCATCAAGAATCTCAAAGATGCGTTCTGCGGACGCAATCGTCGATTGAATAATATTGGATATATTAGCGATCTGGTTGAGCGGTTGGCCAAATTGACGAGCGTACTGAATAAACGCTTGAATATCGCCGATTTGAATAGACCGATTGATCACTAAAATACCGCCGACCACTGAGATCAGAACGTAGCCGATGTTGCCGACAAACATCATCATCGGCATCATAATTCCAGACAAAAATTGTGCCTTCCATGCGGAATTGTAAAGCTTACCATTAATCGATTCAAATTTCCCTACCGACTCGCGTTCCTTTCCGAATGCCTTAATCACTTGATGACCGGTGAACATTTCTTCAACATGACCGTTGAGCTTCCCAATCTGCTCCTGTTGCTGTTTGAAATAGCCTTGTGAACGTTTCGTAATCTGCGCGATCCCAATAAAGCTGAGCGGAATCGTCACAAGCAGCACTAAGGTCAAAAGCGGACTGATCGTCAGCATCATCACGATAACACCGACAAGCGTGATAATCGATGTAATCGACGCCGTAAGGCTTTGCTGCAATGTGTTGCTGATGTTTTCCGAATCATTGACTGCACGGCTGAGCACATCCCCGTATGGATGCGCATCATAATAGCTGACAGGCAGCCCAGCCAGCTTCTCATTGACCTGCTTGCGCAGCTTATAGACCATTTTTTGCGAAACACCACTCATCAAGTACTGCATGATGAACGTGAACAATGAACTGAGTACATAGAGAAGAACAAGTGTGATCACGATCCCCCATATATAATTAAAATCAATATGGGCGCCCGGTACACCTTTCATTTTCATCATCATGCCTTCAAAAAGCTTTGTCGTCGCATTCCCCATTAATTTTGGGGCAATAATGGTAAAAATTGTGCTGAGAACAGCCGTTATAAATACCGCAATCAGCACCGCATAATGCGGTCTCAAATAACCCATCAGACGGCGAAATGTCTTCCGAAAATTTTTTGGCTTTTGCACAGGCATCCTCATATGTCCGGGACCAAATCCGCCGGCACGTCGATTATTCTTAGTATCACTCATGCCAGTTCCTCCTTCTCCAATTGCGATGCGACAATTTCCTGATATACGGCACATGTTTCCATCAGCTCGGCATGCGTGCCTTCACCAACAATCTTTCCGTCATCGAGGACAATAATCTTATCCGCATGCAGAACGGTGCTGACTCGCTGCGCAACGATAATTAAAGCTGCCGTTTGCGTCATCCGTCCAAGCTCCGCCCTGAGCCGCGCGTCGGTACGATAATCGAGTGCGGAGAAGCTGTCATCCAAAAGATAGATATCCGCTTGGCGTGCTAATGCTCTAGCGATTGCCAGACGCTGCTTCTGGCCTCCGGAGACATTTTTACCGCCTTGTGCGATGACCGAATCGTAGCCGTCACTCATCTCCTGAATAAATTCGTCCGCCTGGGCAATGCGCGCTGCCTCTTTAATTTCTTCATCAGTAGCCCGCTCATTTCCATAGCGAATGTTTTCCGCAACGGTTCCAGAGAAGAGTACTGATTTTTGTGGGACATAACCAATCATTCGACGAAGCTTTTCAATAGAAATGGTCTTTACATCGACTCCGTTGACTCGCACACTGCCACTCACTGCGTCAAAATACCTTGGGATAAGATTAAGCAGTGTTGATTTTCCGGCACCCGTTCCACCGATAATGGCAGTTGTTTCTCCGGTTCGTGCCATAAATGATATGTCGTTTAATGCCGGATTTTCCGCCCCCGGATAACTGAACGTGACATTTCGAAATTCCACGCCTTGTGTGTTCTCATCATTGTTCACTAATGCAGTACTCTTTGCATCCTTAATATCCGGCCGAATATCGAGTACTTCATTGACACGTGTCGCAGAAATTTGCGCACGGGGGATCATGATGAACATCATCGCTCCCATGAGGACCGAAAACATAATTTGCATCGCATATTGGATAAATGCCATTAGATCACCGACCTGCATCGACCCGCTGTTGATTCGCAACCCGCCAAACCAGACGATAGCAACCATCGATAGATTCATAATTAGCATCATGAGCGGCATCGCAGCTGACATAATTTGATTGATACGAATAGACGTCTGCGTTATATCCTTGTTTGCATCATCAAAGCGATCAATCTCATGTTTTGTTCGGTTAAAGGAACGAATGACACGAATGCCTGTCAATTCCTCACGCAAGATTAAATTAAGCCGGTCCATTTTTTTCTGGATTTTTTTAAAATAAGGCAGACCCTTCTGCGCAAGCAAAAGAATTGATACAATCAAGAGCGGCAGCGTCACCACTAACACAAGCGAAAGCTTTGCATCCTTGTACACTGCCATGATGATTCCCCCGATGCACATCAGCGGTGCCATCGTCATCATCTTGAGAATCATCATATAAACCTGTTCAATCTGTGCAATATCATTTGTGGTCCTCGTGATCAGTGAACTCGTACCTACTTGATCAAATTCTTTTAATGAAAATGTCTCGACATGTGCAAACATTTTATTTCGCACATCGCGTCCGAATCCGGAAGCTACCTTGGACGCCAAATAATTAGCGAGAACGGTCAGAACCCCTGCAGCAAGCGTCACAAGCAGCATATATGCACCCATCTTATAAATATAGGGCATATCGCCTCTGACAATGCCCGTATCAACAATATCTGCCATTAGGGTCGGCAGATACAAGTTAGCCAATGATTGCAGGAATACAAAGAGGACGGAAAACAATGCCGGCCACAGATAAGGCCGCAAATATCTAGCCAAACGAATCATATACTTCATCTCCATTCTTCATAAAACATAATTTCAATACTTAAATGAATCATACTATGATGACTTTCTAAGTGTAACTGGTCTCTGTGAACCAATTATGAATCCATGCACAAAATTTTTTAGTTCCTTTGAATTTTTCGCTTCACACTATAATGGTCTGGGTACACAAAGGTAAACCCGCTTTTTAAAACATCTTGATCTGGGAAAAATCTGCTTTATTTAGAGTCCAAAAATAAATTTAACCTAATTTTTACCGACTCACCACATAACAACTATAGTAAAGGCTTTATATCAAGCATAAAAGTCGTTTACAAACTTGGGGATGCACTCAACCTTTCAGAAATAAAAAATTGGTTTTTTTGAAAGCAAAAACACGCACCTCTCAAAATTGAGAAATGCGTGTTTTTCAATTGCCTGGCAGTGACCTACTCTCACAGGGGGACAGCCCCCAATTACCATCGGCACAGAAGAGCTTAACGACCGTGTTCGGGATGGGAACGGGTGTGACCTCTTCGCTAT
>Ga0334901_1000378_pt1 | contig 63343 bp, 58 predicted proteins | sample GraSluR3_MG_3_FD_207216 | JGI IMG/M metagenome (GOLD analysis project Ga0334901, IMG submission 207216) | Sludge microbial communities from methane-producing bioreactor in Wageningen University, Netherlands - Granular Sludge_15_08-R3 | ecosystem: Engineered > Bioreactor > Anaerobic >...
ACTATGCCTAAAAATATACCACGTTCGCGTTCAATCAACAATCAAAAAGATGAGAAGAATCCAAATGATTTTAATCAGATTGTCCTAGGTTCAGATACGGTTTCACTATTGTTGAGCAGGGCTTCAGCACATTCAATCTGTCCCCGCTTCATAAGTAAGGAATGCTGATCCATTTTTTGGAACCATTCAGCTTCGTTTCTCAAATCAATAAAACGCGCCTCAAACTCGCCTGCTTTAGACTCAATGTAACCATCAGGGGCATACACAACTGCTTCCACTTCCATAGACCACAGCCCTTTGCTCTGCAGAAAGGCTGAAACAACTGCTTTGGTCCGCCGCAGTGAGATCAAAGGATTTAAGAGCGGACGCTGTGCTCCATTCGTAATAACATTCCAATTTCTTTGTGAAACGGGTTGAAACACATCGCCGGGATTACCCAATAGAGGATGAACACAACAAATGACATCATTCGCGATTAACAGAGAATCGAGCTGAACGGGGCCAGACCGGGTAAGTAGCACCGGCAGGTACATGAAAAATGAGACATCGTTTATTTCTTTAATTAAATGCCTTAACCAATGCTCCGAATAAATCGTGTCTGGAAAGGATGACCATTCAAATGCGGTTCGCGTCGACCATTCCAATTGCTTGTCAAAAAGCCAATCCTCAAATTCATGTTTCAATTGGTTTTTATATATATCGGCACCATCATCTGATTGTTGAATGCCATGAACATGTTCCCAGTCTTCTTTCCACTCCGCAAACCGCCTTTTCTTCAGCCAATTATAACGATTAGCGTAACTGCGGAAGTTCATCTGATAGCGGGAAATACATTGATTTATTTTAATGAGTTGAGCCATACTCGTTCCCCTTCTCTTGAACAAATCGTGCTGTTAAAAATAGATGTGAAGTGATGCGTATGAGAAAGTCTGAGCGCTGTCGGCATTCAAAGTTGACTTCATTAATCTTTTCTTCACCATAACTATTATTTTAATTCAAAACTCTAATTAGGCGAAGTATTTATTCACCTAAAAAAGGAAATTCAAAAACCGGCAGATAATGCGGCAGAGTCTCAGGCTGAACTTTAAAAAGCATCATGCTGCATACCTCCCATGATTTTCCTGTTATGGCGCAATCAGTTATTGGCAGATCCACACGCATTTCACCGTCAATCCATCGCTTTGCTAATGTAATATGTGGATGGAACGGACGTTTTTCTATATTAAAACCGATAATGGATAACGCTTGTCCAAGATCACTTCTTAACTGGTGCAGTTCCTGATTCGGAAAGAGCGAAGCAAACAAAACGCGCGGCCGATGTTTCTCTCCAAATCCGTCAATTCCTGACAGTTTCAAATGGAATGAATGATGCCGGCGCGAAATTTGAGAAACAGTCTGAACGACCGCTGCTCTTTTTTCTTCATCAAGTGCACCAAAGAATAGAAGTGTACAGTGAAGATCTGCCGGATTCATCCTCCGTTTATAGTGAATGTTATTCATAAATGGCGTGGCCGCTTGACAGGTCATGATTCTTAATTCGTCAGCAAGCGGAATCGCCAAAAAATAGTGATCAGTCATCAGATATACACCTCAATTTGAGCAAAAGCCTTCACATGATAAAATTACGCTTTCTTTAATCGTTAGCATTGCTGTAATGTTTTTTAAAAATCAATTACTTCGTATCATCACTCATTAATCAATACGGTATTATTGAAATTATCTCTATAACTGAAAAATCATACGACATCGGTCGACTCAACCCCTGTAAATCCTGTATAATGTAACTAATTCAATTGGAATAGTGCGTGCTGACTGTATCCCTGTCCGTGAAACCATCACGGATCATTAGGTCACATGTTTTTTTCTTGATTTAGATACATTAAAAAAGTGTTTTACAGCGATTAAAGAAAAGAGAGATCATTATGACAAAAATTGTCCAATCCATTGATGAACTTGTCGGCGAAACACCGATGGTTCGATTGAATCGGCTGCCCGATCCGAACGGTGCAGACATCTATGCAAAATTAGAATACTTCAATCCCACAAAAAGTGTAAAAGATCGTGCAGCATTGTATATGATCCTCGATGCTGAAAACCGAGGTATTATTGCGAAGGGCGCAACCATTATCGAACCAACATCAGGAAATATGGGCATCGGTCTTGCGATGGTCGCCGTTGCCCGCGGCTATAAAGCAATTATAGTGATGCCTGATACGATGACGCAAGAACGAATTAATTTATTAAGAGCCCTGGGAGCGGAGGTTGTGCTGACTCCGGGTAAAGATAAGATGCCCGGTGCAATAAAAAAAGCGCGTCAACTTGCCGAAATGATGCCAAACAGCTATATGCCGATGCAATTTGAAAATCAGGCAAATCCCAAGGCACACCAAAAAACTACAGGTACAGAAATTATAAAAGATATTCAGCAACTCAATCGTCCGTTTCGTGCATTTGTGGGAGCTGCCGGAACAGGAGGCACAGTCTCTGGAGCTGGAAAAGCTTTGAAGGAGGCGTTTCCTGAATTGACTGTACATATTTGCGAGCCTGCAGGATCGCCGGTCTATACCGGCGGAAAACCAGGGCGGCATAAAATCGTCGGCACGAGCCCCGGATTTATTCCGAACACAATGGATATGTCAATCATTGATGAGGTTATTGAAGTCAGCGATGAAGACGCTTATGAATTAACACGCAGATTAGCGAGCGAAGAAGGCATTCTGTGCGGTCCTTCTTCAGGCGCATCTGTTTATGTTGCCCTTCAGGTCGCTAAGCGATATAAACCAGGTGATGTGGTGGTCTGTATCATTAATGACACCGGTGAGCGCTATTTGTCCGGAGATATTTTTCCACGATAATTCAATGAATCATTCCCCTCCGTTTGCATAAAAATCGGAGGTTTTTTTATTTCCGCATACTGTGATTTTAAAGTTTAAGTTAATGATTGTTATGGCTCCGGCGTCATTTATCAAACCGGCGTCTTAAATGAACGATTAAAGAACATCTAAATTTAACATTATCTAAATAATAAAAAAAGCATTTGACTTTTTCATTGAATGAGTTATATTTAATTTGTTAACAGAAAATTATGTGACTTCTCAACTTAAAAGAAACCATTTGCTCAGTGATTTATTTTGTTTGCTCGCAACGCGAACGACCAAATGGCAAACGTATTTTACTTGAGACGTTTCGGCATTTTCAAAACTCTGTGTCGAAGCTTGCTTGAATATTTCGCTCAATAAGAGATCTGTCTTTTATTGATAAATAATCTAGGGAGTGATGATTTGAGTCCTTCAACTGATCGAATGCTAAATCGCGTTAGATCCGTATATTTGTTCATTCGCAAACAAGGTGTGGTTACGACGAAAGAGCTGGTTGAAGAATTTGACATGACACAGAGAACAATGCAAAGAGACTTGAATATTTTAACCTATAACGATTTGGTTCAAAGTCCTCGAAAAGGTCAATGGGCCGTGACAAAGAAGCGAGTTAAGGTTTCGTGAGCTGTTTAAAACAGCTCTTTTTTATTTGTTTTTTTAATTTTGGGACCCATAACAAAGTCCTTTCTTAAACATAGACTATAGGTGAATGACACGATTTATCAAATTAAGGAGGAACCTATCTATGTTTTCAAACGGCAATACTTTCCCACAAGACGCCAATGCTTTCCAGCCTTCTTCCGCGCCAAGAGGACGGATTGACAGCCAGAATCAAGAAGCCTTTCAAAACACTTCATCAATACCCCAAAATCATCCTGAATTAAATCCCGGCTACCCGCTCTCTGCACGTCAACAAGCCGGAAATTCCTATGCCGAAAATGGTTTTATATGGGATGGTCCTTCTGAAAACAGCAGGCAGATGCAGCAGCCCCCTCGTCCGCCTCAGCCGCCTTTCAATCCTCAGCAATTCGAACGCAGGCTTAGACAGATTGAACGGCAACAGGATCTCTTCCAGCGCGAGCTCCAAAGTCTTGATCGAAGGGTTCGTTCCATTGAACGAAGGCTTGGATTTCCTATTCCGCCAGTCGGCGTTCCGGGATTCCCTCCGAGACAACAATAAAAAAGGAAATTCGGAGTCGATTCCGAATTTCCTTTTTTACTTTACACAAATAAGAAATTATCAAGATTTAGAGAAATTAAACGTTAATGATCCGTGACTGTTGCAACGACGAATTCATCGGTGACTCGATTAAGCCTTTCGTCTTCTGAATCCACCGGTAATCCGCCTGAGCAGACCGGTCCATCGTGCAAGAACTAAATATGCTGCAGCGCCTAAGAAAACGCTTAGAATGACCACAATAAACGCGATGCTGCGTCTGCTTGGTACATTCCCGCCAAAGAGCAGGAAAATGAGTTGAATTACCAAACACATGATGATCGTATAACCAACGATATGAATCGTTTGCCGCACGATTTGTGAATAATGATAATCGGTCGCTCTCTTTATCGCAATCAGATTAATTAAAATGCAAACCGTATAGCCGATATTTGTCGCAAGTACAGGTCCCACCATACCGAAAAATTTCATGAATGCAGGGTTCAATAATATTTTGACAATCACCCCTGCCACAAGGCTGATCAGTGTTACTCGTTGATGGTTGATGCCTTGCAATACAGAAGCGGAAACTTGAAACAGTGCAAAGAAGACGGCTGTCGGCGCATACCACTGAAGCACCCTTCCGCCAATTTGCAGCGCTTCCGGACTCATTTCGAAAAGCAGTCCGTGGATCATATATCCTAAAATAGATAGCCCAATGGCTGCCGGAACAGTCAAGAAAAGGACTAATTCAAATGCTTGAGTAATTTTACTATTGACTTCCGCGATTTTTCCATTGGAATAGGACTTTATTATCGCCGGTACTGCGCTGACCGCAAGCGAAGTTGCCAGAGTGACCGGTATCATAACCATTTTTTGATCATTCATGGTTAAATCTGTAATGACGATCTTCGTTATCTTATCAGAATAGTCAAGATAATGGTACGCCATGACCTGATCAATGAGCTGATAAAGCTGCATTGAGATTCCGACAGCTACAAAAGGAACTGCATACGTCACAAGCTCTTTATACATGGACAGATAGGAGATTCTGTAACGCTGCACCCTCTGCTGCTGCATACTATCCAAATATTTCCGTCTTCGTACCCAATAATGCAGCATAACGTACAGGCCGGCAACAGCACCGACAAATGCCGCAAAAGTGGCGAGTGCCGCCGCAGTAACGGCTGAGCCGTTGAAGACATTCATAACTAGAAAAGCTCCAATTAAAATAAAGGCCACACGCATAATTTGTTCGACAACCTGAGATACAGCAGTCGGCCCCATCGATTGAAACCCTTGAAAATATCCACGCATGAGGCTCATCACAGGCACGACAAGAATGGCAATGCTGACGACACGGGTAACCATGATCACATTGGCTAGTTCATTCTTCGGAACGCCATAAGTAGCTGCAATATGAGGTGCTCCTAAAAAGAGGATGAGAAAGCCAACGAGACCTGTCACAGACATCAAGAGAATTCCTGATTTGAAAAGACGTTTTCCGGATTCATAATCGCCAAGCGAATTATACTTGGATACGAATTTTGAAACTGCAAGCGGCAAACCCATGGTCGAAATACTCAGCATAATTCCATAGGGCGTATAAGCATACTGATAAAGGAACGCACCTTCCGTTCCGGTCATCGCATTATAGGGAATAACAAATAGAATACCTAACAATCTTGATACAAAGGAGGCAACTGTAAGAATCACAGCCCCACGGACCATAGTTGATGCGGACATCTGTCAACGCTCCTAAATCTTCAATTGGGCGAACTGCCCACAACTCTTAGTATTTTACCACATTCTGCCGTTCATACGAGATCACTTGGCGATCTATTGCATGTTTTGTCACATTTTGTTGTGAAGCCAAGACGCTGCGTCCAACCTATGTAATCTTATTGATTGAGAAAATCTAATTAAAAAATTTGAACTTCACAAATCCAAGAAACTGCAGACAGTATTTATCAGCCTATTTTCCACTAATTCTTGTAGGCTCGAGCATCTTGTTTCTCGCATACTCTGACAAATGCAGAGGTTATAGATGACTTAGTGTTCAGCACGCGGCAGCATGCGGTATTCTTCCTAATCTTAGTTTTCCCTCTTTTCGAAAAATCTCTAATGGTGTTAAAAAACCGCTCCTATGCTTTCGCATCAAGAGCGGTTTTTATGCTGGTGCTGTGATTTACTTGGCAACAATATTAACAAGTTTATCAGGAACTGCTATGACTTTCTTAACCGTTTTGCCATCAAGCTGTGCTTTCACGTTCGTATCGCTCATGGCCTTATTTTGGAGTTCTTCTCTAGATGTTCCTTTTTCAGCTTGGAAACGTGCACGAATCTTGCCGTTGACCTGGACGATGATTTCGATCTGATCTTCAACGAGCTTTTGTGCATCATAGGTTGGCCATGCTGATTTTTCAACGGATTGGTCATGACCGAGCAGCGACCAGATCTCTTCACTGATATGCGGTGCAACCGGCGAGAGCAGTTGAATGAAACCTTCTGCCATGTAAGTCGGAATTTGATCTTGTTTATTAGCTTCATTGATGAAGGTCATCATCTGAGCAATACCGGTATTAAAGTGCATGATCGCAAAGTCTTCGGTTACCTTCTTCACAGTCTGATGGTAGACCTTTTCAAAAGCTTCGCTTGCCGTTGCTGTCTCAGTAACCGCTGCGGTAAGGCTTCCTTCTGCAGTGACAAACAGCCTCCAAACTCGATCGAGGAACCGTCGTGATCCGTCAATCCCTTTTTCGGACCAAGGCTTTGCGGCATCAATTGGTCCCATAAACATTTCATACAGTCGAAGTGTATCCGCGCCGTGAGAAGCAACAATATCATCCGGATTGATCACATTGCCTTTCGATTTACTCATTTTCTCATGGTTCGTTCCGAGAATCATACCTTGATTAACCAGCTTTTGGAACGGCTCTTTTGTCGGCACGACACCGAGATCATAAAGTGCCTTATGCCAGAACCGTGCGTACAGCAGGTGAAGCACGGCGTGTTCGGCACCGCCAACGTACAGGTCGACTGACATCCAGCGTTTCAGTTTCTCCGGATCCGCTAGATTTTCTTTATTATGCGGGTCAACATAACGAAGGAAGTACCAGCTGCTGCCTGCCCACTGAGGCATGGTGTTCGTTTCACGGCGACCCTTCATACCACTCTCAGGATCAACGATATTAATCCAGTCTGTGTCATTTGCCAGTGGCGATTCTCCGGTACCGGACGGTTTGATATTCTCCGTTTTCGGCAGACGCAGCGGAAGTTCTTCTTCAGGAACCGCTTTAAGCGATCCGTCTTCCATATGAATAATGGGAATCGGTTCGCCCCAATAACGCTGGCGACTGAACAGCCAATCACGCAGCCGATACGTGATTTTGCGGTTGCCGACCTTGTGCGTCTCCAGCCAATCGATCATTTTAGTCATTGCTTCTTTTTTGCCAAGTCCGTCAAGAAAGCCTGAGTTTACATGCTTGCCGTCACCGGTATATGCTTCTTTCGACAGGTCGCCGCCTGCAACAACTTCGATAATCGGCAGATCAAATTTGGTCGCAAATTCATAGTCGCGATCATCATGGCCCGGAACCGCCATGATTGCTCCTGATCCATAAGTAATCAGGACGTAATCAGCAATCCAAACAGGTACTTTCTTGCCATTAACAGGATTGACGGCATAAGCTCCGGTAAATGCACCGGTTTTCGTTTTGTTGAGATCAGTACGTTCGAGATCGCTTTTAGCCGCCACTTCCTTACGATATTGATCAACCTCTGCCTTTTGTTCAGGCGTTACAATTGTATCAACAAGTTTATGTTCCGGGGCGAGCACCATATAGGTCGCACCGAACAGTGTATCAGGGCGTGTGGTAAAGACGGTAACATGTTCTTCATGTCCGTCAATCTTAAATTGAACCTCGGCGCCTTCCGAACGGCCGATCCAGTGACGCTGCATTTCTTTAACGCTTTCCGGCCAGTCCACATCGTCAAGATCATCAATCAGACGATCCGCATATGCAGTAATCTTCAGCATCCACTGACGCATCGGCCTGCGGATAACCGGGTGGCCGCCGCGTTCGCTTTTCCCATCAATGACTTCTTCATTTGCCAGAACGGTTCCAAGCGCCGGGCACCAGTTCACCGGAACTTCTGCGATATAGGCAAGACCCTTTTTATAGAGCTGAAGGAAGATCCATTGTGTCCATTTGTAGTATTCCGGGTCCGTTGTATTGATTTCACGATTCCAGTCGTATGAGAAGCCAAGTGATTTAATTTGTCTCTTGAATGTTGCAATATTTTGCTTCGTGAAATCTGCCGGATCATGACCGGTATCAAGTGCATATTGTTCCGCAGGAAGTCCAAACGCATCCCAGCCCATCGGGTGCAGCACTTCGAAGCCTTGCATCCGTTTCATACGCGCCATAATATCGGTTGCCGTATAGCCCTCAGGATGACCGACATGCAGCCCCTTTCCTGAGGGATACGGGAACATATCGAGCACATAATATTTTGGTTTGTCGGAATGATCATCAGTTTTGAATGTTTGATGATCATCCCAATATTTTTGCCATTTCGCTTCAATTTTTTGATGATCAAAAGCCATTGCCATGGCGAGTTCCTCCTTTATAATACAAATAAACTAGCGGTTATCTGGTATAAGAAATACTAAGCAATGGCCGGCGTCTAGGACTTGACCACACCGAGCATTTCTTTGAAAAACGGGCAAACTATTCAAAAAATATAAAAACCTCCCGCCCTTAACATGTTTGTTAGGGACGAGAGGTTGATTACTGAATTAAATTCCCGCGGTACCACCCAAATTAACGACGGCATATTGCCATTCGCTCGCTTGTTTAGCCTATAACGCAGGTTTACGGCGAGGTGCCCAGTTAAGGGCTGCACTCGCAACTCAGGAGCGAGTTCACTTTTTTCCGTACCGACTTGCACCAAACGTCGGCTCTCTGAAAGCGGATCACAAGCTACTTTTCTCCGTCATTGTCGTTTCATTGATAAGGTTGTGTTTCCATTTTATTGATATTAGTAGGAGATGTCAACTCAGGTTTAAATATAAAGGCGATTTATGATGAAGAAAGCCAGAAATCAGGTAGATTTGCATCTTGAAGTCCTTCTCACATACAAGTGGACAACTTCAATGTATTTTTTATAAAGGAAAACATTCTAATAGCCTCAAATTCATTCATAAATGACGCACGATACACAGTTACTGTTTATTCAACAACTGCTCTGTGCCCAGTCATCTGCTTTATATTTCACTAAATGTTTGCTAAAATGTGCGATAGGTTAACGAGAGGAGCCTGGGATTTGGCTGAACAAAAATGGCCGGTTCATTATGGACCGGATAAACGCTACTATACTTGGAATACTTACCTGAGGCATACATTTGGGAGCAAGGTCTTCAAGGTTCCGTTGGACGGAGGCTTTGACTGTCCGAATCGAGACGGCAAAGTTGCCTGGGGCGGATGCACCTTTTGTAGTCAGAAAGGCTCTGGCGATTTCGCAGGCAGTCGCCGAGATGACTTAACGACTCAATTCACCACGATTAAAGAACAGATGAAAAAGAAGTGGCCGCACGCCGACAAATACATCGGCTATTTTCAAGCTTTTACGAACACATACGCACCTGTTGACGTGCTTCGCGAAAGCTATGAAGTGATCTTGGAACAAGAAGGTGTCGTCGGACTTTCAATTGCAACTCGCCCGGACTGCCTTCCTGACGACGTCGTCGACTATCTTGCCGAATTAAACAAGCGCACATTCCTATGGCTTGAACTCGGACTGCAAACGGTACACGATGAAACCGGCCGCCTCATCAATCGAGCGCATGATTATGACTGTTTTGTCGAAGGAGTTGAGAAGCTCCGTAAGCACAATATTCCGGTATGCGTTCATATTATCGACGGACTGCCGCGTGAAACGCCGGAAATGATGCTTGAGACAGCAAAAGCTGTTGCAAGACTTGACGTTCAAGGAATTAAAATACATTTGCTCCATCTGTTAAAAAAAACAGCTATGGTCAAGCAATATGAAAAAGGCTTGCTTCAATTCCTTGATTTTAAAACGTACGTCAATCTTGTCTGTGATCAGCTGGAAATTCTTCCGCCCGATATGATCATTCATAGATTAACAGGCGACGGACCCGCTGATTTAATGGTCGGACCAATGTGGAGTCTGAATAAATGGGAAGTCCTAGACGCGATTGATGATGAGCTGGCAAGGCGAGACAGCTGGCAAGGCAAACTTGCCCACTCAGTTGCTGAACAATCAGCTAGGGACTAAATACTCTGGCTGATTCTGCGATAAAGCCACCCATTAACAAAGAAGAACAAGCCGCTGGCTCCTGATCTGCAGATCAGTTTTCGTGCAAGCACGCGAACATTACGCTGCCGTGCGACTTTTCGATCAGCAAGATAGATACCAAGCAAGCCGCGGTTAATCATTTTGTGAAAATTTTTATCCGGCATATTCTCAATTGCCGTATCTGCTTCTTCAATGAAGTGCTTGAAGCGACTGATCATTTCCTCATTGCTGCAATAATAGGAGCAGAAATTCAAATCGCCTTCAATCCGGTCTTCTTCTTGATCGACAAAATAATCCATCAAGATATGGAGCCCTTGAACCCAAGGAAAATAACTGTCCTTAATCTGAACCACAAGCTGCGCCATTTCACTCCCGCGTGATGCTGCATAGGAAACGATGCAGAAGATGCCCAGTGTTGATCCGGAGCATGCGGCGAATTCATACCAGCTCATCTCAGGGAGATGGGCTTTATTTTTTTGAAACCATTCGACGAGCCGAGGGACACGCTGATCTTTTTTCACGTGTTTATGCACTTGAAGATCACAATAAAAACCGGCTAACTCATGGAGCGCAGGCTGAATAAGTTTCAGCGCCGATAATTGGCCAAGTACATTTTGGCATTCAGACACAAGTCCTTGAAGATACCCTCCATCATCGCAGCTGCCGCGGTGTTTATAATAGTCCTCTGGCTCGGCACCCGGAGTCAATGCGTTCAGCATTGAGTGATGCAAACAACGAAAGTCAACCGGATCAAGCGAAATACTTCGATCACATAAGTTGTCCAAATAATCGCTGATCGTTTGATAAGCGACAATGAATGAAATGATCTCCTTCATTTGTCCCTCAGCAAGAAGGCTGTAAATGGATCCGCCTTCACAGTGAAATGTTTTCGCTTCAATACTTGCGAGTGCCTGTCTGCGCAATTCTGCATCGGGAATTTCTTCAGCTCGCTTCTTCCATTTTGCAAGATCGCGATGTACTTCGGGAAGCACTTTTCTATATATTTGTGCCATTAATTTAATCGGTCTGGACGGTACAGTCATCGTTTTGCCTCCCTGTAGAGACGCTCTTCTACTTGATTTCGTTCGGGCAATCTCCTTACTTACCATCTATTATAGCAAACGATCATTCTGCTTATGCGATCTTGTCTATAAAAAAAACGCTTTTCACAGCCGGTAGGCGTAAAAAACGTTTTTTGGGTATACATGCTCAATGAGTCTGGAAATCTGAAAGAATCTGTTTTTTCAGCAAATCTGCTTTGTCCGTCTTCTCCCAAGGAAGTTCGACATCTGTACGTCCAAAATGTCCGTACGCCGCCGTCTGGCGATAAATCGGCCTGCGCAAGTCAAGCATTTTAATGATGCCGGCCGGGCGGAGATCAAAGTTACGGCGAATCAGCTGAACGAGCTGTTCTTCAGTTGCCTGCCCTGTACCGAACGTATCAACCGAAATAGATACCGGCTCTGCAACACCGATGGCATAGGCAAACTGCACTTCGCACTTTTCTGCGAGACCTGCCGCGACAATATTCTTCGCCACATATCTTGCCGCGTAAGAAGCGGAGCGGTCGACCTTCGTCGCGTCTTTTCCTGAGAAAGCGCCGCCTCCATGCCGTGCGTATCCGCCGTACGTGTCAACAATAATTTTTCGTCCGGTCAAGCCGGCATCCCCTTGAGGCCCGCCGATGACAAAGCGTCCGGTCGGATTGATAAAGAATTTCGTCTTCTCGTCAATCAATTTCTCCGGAACAGTCGGATCAATGACAAACTCATGAATGTCCTTCTTGATTTGCGCTTCAGTCGCTTCTGGATCATGCTGTGCCGAAATCACAATCGTATCGATACGCTCCGGATGGCCCTCTTCATCGTATTCAACCGTGACCTGGGTCTTTCCATCCGGGCGAAGATAGCCGATCGTTTTGTCTTTCCGGACATCAGCCAGTCTCTTCGCTAATTTATGAGCAAGTGATACGGGAAGAGGCATCAGTTCCGGTGTTTCATTGACAGCAAATCCAAACATCAGTCCTTGATCCCCGGCACCAATCGCTTCAATTTCATCTTCCGACATCGTTCCCTCACGCGCTTCAAGCGCTTTATCGACGCCTTGAGCAATATCAGCCGACTGTTCCTCGATTGAAGTCATGACCGCACAGTTCGATGCGTCAAAACCATATTTCGCGTTGTCATAGCCGATCTCTTTAATCGTCTGACGAACGACTTTCGGAATATCCACGTAGGTGGAAGTGGATATTTCACCAGTCACAAGGACAAGTCCGGTATTAACGACTGTTTCGCATGCGACCCTGGCGTTAGGATCCCCCTTCAGCAGTTCATCAAGAATCGCGTCTGAAATCTGGTCACAAATTTTATCCGGATGACCCTCAGTTACCGATTCGGAAGTGAATAATCTTCTTGAATACTTCTTCGTCATTTTCCTTCACCCTGCCTTTCAAACATTATATACAAAATGGTGTCAACGGTACCCGATCCCTCTGCTTTTGTTTTCAAGGCATGAAAAAAGCCCGCTCCAATTATGGATAGGCCGATTCTTATCGCGCGCCTCTTATTATCAGGGGAAAGAGATCATTCTCTCTTTTCTCTGCAGGTTAGCACCGTACCGTTATTCGGCCGGTTGCCGGGCTTCATCGGGCCTGTCCCTCTGCCTACTCGGAATAAGAGCAGCCGTGTATAATCCCCATCTTAACGCAGGGAATTAAAATTGTCAATGAAAGTTCCTTTGTTTTCAAGCGTGTAAATCAATTCATTTAAAGATACTCAAAACGAAACAAAACCATATGGAGATTTCGAATTATTATCTCTTCATGATTGCGGAATATCTGAATCATCATTACAATATTAGTAGGTAACAATATTTACAATGTGTTATACAATAAAGAATGAGTGATCAATTTCACAAAGAAAGGGATGTTCTCATGAATCGTACTTTTTTGGAAACCCCAATCTCTGAATTGCTCAGTACCGGAACTCCATTCATTAATTTATCTGTTCCTGAACTCATTGAACATGCATTGAGAAAAAATGAAGGCATTTTAGTAAATAACGGAGCACTAGCCGTAACGACCGGGAAATATACGGGACGGTCTCCAAAAGACAGATTTATTGTCAAAGATGATGTTACACGTGACACGGTTGACTGGGATAGAAGTCAGCACATAAATGAAAACGCTTTTTTAAATCTTTACGAAAAGCTTGCTACCTATTTAAGTAAACAGCAAGAGAAATATGTGTTTCGAGGTTTTGCCGGGGCTGACCCAAATTACCGTCTGGCGATTCAAGTTATTAATGAGTATGCTTGGCAAAATCTCTTCTGCCGCCAATTGTTTATTGAACCCTCTGATTTGGAGCTTGGACATCATCAAGCAGAATTCACTGTTTTATCTGCACCCGGTTTTAAAGCAAATCCATTGACTGATGGTACGCGTTCCGAAGCATTTATTATTATTTCCATGAAATACCGTATTGTATTAATCGGGGGCACCGAATATGGCGGAGAAATCAAGAAATCCGTATTTACTGTAATGAATTATTTATTGCCGCAAAAAGGAGTGATGCCGATGCATTGCTCTGCAAATCAAGACGAAAACGGCAACACAACTCTTTTTTTCGGTTTGTCCGGCACCGGAAAGACAACGCTCTCCAATGTGCCTGACCGACAGTTGATTGGGGACGATGAACACGGCTGGTCAAGTAACGGTGTGTTTAACTTTGAAGGAGGATGCTATGCAAAAACGATTCGGCTGACTCAAGAGAATGAACCGCAAATTTATGACAGCATCCAATTCGGTACAGTACTTGAAAACGTCGTCATTTCTCAGGATCAGCGCAAACCCGATTATTTCAGTACCGCACTTACGGAAAACACGCGTGCTGCCTATTCACTGCAAAAGGTTGCAAATGCAGTTCTTCCAAGCGTCGGAGGGCATCCAAACGCGATTATTTTTCTGACAGCCGATGCATCCGGCGTTCTCCCGCCAATTAGTATACTGTCACCGGATCAGGCAATGTATCAGTTCCTCTCAGGTTACACGAGTAAATTGGCCGGCACCGAGCGCGGAATTGTAACTCCTGAACCAACTTTTTCCACATGCTTCGGGGCCCCGTTTATGCCGCTTCCGGCAGTCACCTATGCTGAACTTTTGGGAAAATTTATAAAACAAAACAATGTAAGCGCTTATCTGATTAACACCGGATGGACTGGGGGACCCTACGAGCTCGGTAAACGAATGAAGCTCAGTTATACAAGGCAAATGGTTTATGCAGCTTTAAATGAACGTCTTGACAAGAAAAATATAGTCACGGATCCGATTTTCGGATTGCATATTCCGCAAACATGTCCTGGTGTACCTGATCAGGTGCTTATGCCATGGAAAACATGGACTAATCCAGCTGCGTATGAGCATGCTGCAATACAGCTGGCTCAAAAATTCCAAACGAACTTCCAGCAATTCCGTCAAGCACCTGAGAACATCCGCAACGCTGGGCCTAATGTCCACTAAAAACAGCTGGCTCCCTCCAATTTTGGAGGGAGCCTTTTTTAGTGCCAAAGTCTTAAATGTGTACTTCGGACACGAGCGTCCATTGCTTCTGCCTGATTGCCTTCATCGACAGCTCAAGCACTTGGTCTTTCATCAAAAAACTATACTGTCTCCGATTCTTAATTGAGTGAGGCAGATTGCTGATCAGTCTCGGTCCGTCTGTCTCTAAATAATCCTTTTTCAGGGTTATTTGATCAATTTCCGCAAAGTAGATATTCTTAACTATTGGTTCGTCTCGCCCATCTACTTGGTATTGTCCAATAAAATAGAGATTCGCTACATGCGCGCCGGTTTCTTCAAAGATCTCTCTTTTCGCCGCTTCCTCCGGGCGTTCTCCAGACTCTACTTTGCCTCCGGGAAATTCAAGTCCCCTCCTTGAATGCATGGTAAGCAGCCATTGACAGTGAAATTTACAAATAACCCAAACATGTCTTGGATCGGCCGAAAAGGGAGTTGATGAAAGAGCTAGGGTTACTTTATTTCCATAAAAATCCGGAAAACTAGGATATTGATTCATTCGGTCATTACCTCCGCACCTGCGTTCTGCGAGCTTCAAACCTATTTTAACAAATAATGGTTCACATTCCCCACAAGATTTTTATTTTTAACCAATTTCTTCTTCGCATCTTTTTTTATAATTTTTCCATTCGTTTTCCAGATCGGACAGTGTCCATTCATTTAATTGATCGGACTCTTTTGTCACGAAATTTTTTCTTAACTCGCGAATCAAGTATTGCTTTCGGTTTTCAACAGCCCTTCTCAACAAATTGATACGATTCATGAATGAACGAAATCACAATTAAGCAAGCGTTTACATTTTGTTTGTTCAATCATGATTTCTGCCCCCTTTCCACGTGAACACGTCTTATTTCAGACGAATGATTTGTTTGATTTAATCCATAGCCCATTCATCATGCCCAGCACTGATATTTTTAAACACTATTATACAATAAAAGCGCTTACAATATATCTTTACGTATCTAAAAAAATTTAATCGAGTACTTGCAATCATTTTTTCAAAAAAATGTTTAGCAACAGAAAAATATGGCAATAGTATGAATAACCCTAACCCCAATTCACTTTTAGTTAAATCCGCATCGATTTGCGGATTTTTTTTGCTTGAAACGATAAAAATCTGTATTAAAAGAAGCTGCTCTTTGTCGTTGTATCGGCAAAGCACAGCTTCCTTTCCTACTCACGCATTCACTATTCGGCTTTTTCGCACATTTTCTTGAAAAGCTTTCTTTTCTTTCTTAGTCATCTTTTTGTACTTCTTAATAAATGCCTCATATTCAGGCATTACTTCTGACATCAGACCATATTGTTCCACATGTCCGTATTGAACCCAGAGCGCCTTTTCACAAAATTTCTTCATCTGGCTGATTGAGTGGCTGATGAAGAAAATGGTTTTTCCTTTTTCTTTAAATTCGTTCATTTTATCCAGGCATTTGTCCGCGAATGTCTGATCTCCGACAGATAATGCTTCGTCAATAACAAGAATATCCGGGTCGATATGAATGGAAATCGCAAATCCGAGGCGTGAACGCATTCCGCTCGAATAGGTCTTCACCGGCTGATCTATAAAATCGCCGATATCAGCAAATTCAATAATCTGCGGCGTCAACTCCACAATCTGCTTTTTATCAAAACCAAGCATCAGACATTTTAATTCAATATTTTCCCGGCCGGTCAGCTCTTTCTTCAAGCCCGACTGGATCGCGATCAGTGCCGCTTCACCATGAATTTCTACCGATCCAGATGTGGGAGGAATAATTCCGGCAATAATATTAGACAGCGTTGATTTTCCCGATCCGTTCACACCGATGATTCCGATAACGTCGCCTTTATTCGCTTCAAAGCTGATATCGTGAAGCGCATAAAACGATTTTCCGTAACCTTTAGGAGAAATCAAATCTAAAATTTTTTCGGAATTTTTCGCGTACATTTTATATTTTTTCGATACATTTTTTACAATGACTGATTTTTCCATGAATGGAGATCTCCTTACAAATAATCTACGAAATGATCTCTGAACTTCAGATGCACAAATGAACCGAAAATAAGGGCAACAAGAACAAAACCCCAAAAATACGCCGTATAACCGATGTGATCAATCCCGTACCAAGAAGCGCCTAGCAGTGTAGAACGGTAGCCTTGTACAAGATAATACATCGGATTCAGCAATAAGATTTTTTGGAAAAAGTCAGGCAGACCCGCATCTGCAAGACGCGCAGGCTCCCATAGGAAAGGAGTCAGATAAAACATCATACGCATGAGCGAAATCAAGACCTGATGCACATCGCGAACGATCGTTGAAAATGTAGAAGTGATCAGCGATACCGAAAACAAAAAAGCCAGCGCAGCAAACATAAAATAAGGAAGCTGGATCATATAAATACTGATTTTAAACTGTGTAAATTGCAGAATCACAATAACAATTCCAGTGATCATTAAATGCTGATAAAATTTTTCAAGAATCACGTAGCTTGGAATCGCACTCATTGGAAAATTCATTTTAGCGATAAAGCGAATCCGTGAATAAATCGATTTCGACCCTTGGATAATGGCTGGTTGGATCAAAAACCAAACAATAATTCCTGAAATCAACCAGATAATATAAGGAGCTGGGACCCCATTGTCAACGGGAATATCATTGCTTCTGCCCAATATTTTGCCAAAAACCAGCCAATAAATAAAGATCTGAATCAACGGATTAATAACGACCCATGCCATGCCTAAATAATTATTCGTATTCTCACTTTTCAACTCATAAAGGGACAATCTTCTGATTAAATATAAGCTTTTACATTGCTCCCGAATAACCTTCCATGCCGATTTCATATCAATTTCCTTCCAATAATCATCAAGATACAGTACTCCAATCCATACTTTAACACAGCTCTTTTAAAAAAGAAAACGCCAGTTTTTTTAGAAAGCCAACTCCAATCGCCCTGAAAGATTGGAATAATACGAACGTTCTCGGGAAAACTAACACTACCTGTGAATGACGAACGACAAAGGAAGGTGCTTATGTATACGCTGCTCTATACATCCTACTTTGGTCTGCTGTTCATTTTCTTACTTTTTGTCGGTTTTCGTATTTCGATGGGTGCGACAATCTTGCTTTATCTGTTGATCTGCTTTCCTTGCATCATGCCTTTTGTGATCCTGATTCTAGACCAGCGGAACGATGAACGCAAAAAGGCAAAGAAAATGGAACGGGATGCAAATTAACATGAAACGAGGGGTTATTCGTGTTTTGGAAAAACAGTAAAAAAAAGAATGACCAAGGTCCGGCACAGCCCTCAAAAAGCATGGCTGATTTACTGGTTCAGCTCGAAACCAATCCTGATTTCAATCATTTCTGTCATAAAAGCAAAACGCTTACCTGTTGGATTTCATTCATTAACACATTGGTGGATTTAGAGTACATCCACAGAGACTTGCTGCCTGCGCTTTATTCCGAACGCGTGCAGTGTATGAAAGACATTGCCCAGGTCATTCCTGTTGATAAATTAATCGAGACAAAGGATTTATCCGTCATTCAGACAAGTCTGCTTGATGGATGCTTAATGATTCAGCCGTCGAAGCGTGCGCAACACGTCTATATCATTCCATGCCCCAAAAGACAAGCGCGACAAGTCGAACAGACGGAAGTCGAAACCAGCATTGTCGGTGCGCACGACGGCTTTGTTGAATCGCTGGAAACCAATATCAACCTGGTACGTTCGCGCATTCCGGTTCCCCAATTTAAAGTCGAGGAACATCGCGTTGGCAAACTGTCGCGAACGCGAATCTCCATTCTCTATATTGAAGGACTCGCGAATAAGGCGAATCTGAATACGATTAAGCAAAGAATCACCGATCTGGAAACTCTCAGCGTGATCAATGCCAATATGCTTTCTTTAATGATTGCCGACAATAGTTGGTCTTTTTTCCCTCAATTCATCGATACTGAGCGACCTGACCGTGTGAGCGGCGCGCTTTATGAAGGAAAAATAGCCGTGCTTGTGGATGGGGCTCCAAGTGCGCTGATTCTCCCAAGCACAATTGTTGAGTTTTTTACGAGCATCGATGACTATTCATTGACCTGGCCGATCGCATCCTTATATCGGCTGCTGCGTTTGTTTGCCGTTGCCTTTTCCGTCATTTCTTCATCGCTGTACGTTGCTGTGCTGACCTACCACTATCAATTAGTACCCAAAGATTTACTGGCAACATTAATCGTTTCGCGCAGTTCCGTTCCTTACGATCCGATCATTGAAGTGCTGCTGCTTGAAGTCATGATTGAACTGCTTCGCGAAGCGGGCGCGCGCCTGCCGACAAAGGTTGGTCAAACCATCGGTATCGTAGGCGGTATTGTCATCGGTACCGCTTCCGTTCAAGCCGGTGTAACGAGTAATATTCTGTTAATTATTATCGCGATGTCGGCACTGGCTGCTTTTATCACACCAAACTATCGGATGGCAACAACGATCCGATTCATGCGCTTTCCATTTATTTTGGTTGCACAAATGTTCGGTCTGCTCGGTGTCGGTCTCTGTTTTATGTTTTTCGTCTGCCACCTGTTGAAACTGACCTCGCTTGGCCGACCGTTTATTGAACCCATCTACCCCATGCGCGTGACAGATTTGAAGGACAGCTTCATCCGTTTGCCAACTAGCGCGCAAGGACAACGTCCGATGTTTCTGCGCACCGCGGATAAAAATCGTGTGAATCTGCAGCGGACAACGCAGAAGAAGGGCAAACCAAAGCCGGATATTGATGAATAATTGCCTTTTCAAAATGGAGGATCTGACGCTCTATGAATGATAAGATAAAACCTGCACATCAAGTTGGTCCTGTTTCTGCCTTTTTTATTCCGCAGACCATGCAGATTGGAATCGGCTATCTCTCGTTCCAGCACGTCATAACCAAGTACAGCCAGCAAGACGCATGGCTCGCAGCGCTTATCAGTGGTGCGATTATTCTTGGCATTCTTTGGGTTGTTCTGCGCCTTCTGGAGAATGAGCGTCAATTCGGTATGCCCGACCTTTTTTCGATCCATTCCCGTATTTTCGGAAGACGAATCGGAACCTTCCTTAATCTCTTCACCGTGACGCATATTCTTCTCTTCACTATCATGTTTTTACGTAGTTACGTCGAAATTGTACACGTGTGGGTTTTTCCGCAAATGTCAACGTTTCTATTTTCGCTTATCTTTTGTTCCATTGTCTGGTATATTGTCAGCGGAGGGATTCGAACGATCACCGGCGTTTGTCTGCTCAGTTTCATCTATTTGATGCCGTTGAGTATCCTGACCCTCTTTATTGTTCCCCATGCTCAGTTTGCAAATTTACAACCGTTTTTTGACCACTCACCGGTAACGCTGCTGAAATCCTGTTATAAACTCACGCATGAATATTTGGGATTTGAATTGCTGCTTTATGTCTATCCGTTTATCAGCCATCCGCGTGAAGCACGTAAATGGGCGTTTCGCAGTGTACTGACAACCATTTATTTTTATACAACAGCGCTCATTCTTGCGATTGTTTATTTCAGTCAAGGCGAGATGCAGAACACGATTTGGCCGACGGTCACTTATTGGAAAAGTGTCCGCTTTCCTCTTGTTGAACACATCGATATCATTGCGATCGTCCTCTTGCTATGGAGTCTTGTCCCTAATATCTGCTTATGCAGCTGGATTATCGCTCGCGCTGTAAAATTCACTGTACCGAAGATTAAAATGAAATATTCGCTGATCGTTATTCTCGCTTTAATTATTTCAGGGACAACGATGATCCATAGCGGACTCCAAGTGAAGAAGATAAACGATGTGTATGCAACGTACGGTGCGCTGATTATCTATATCTATCTTCCAATTCTCTTGTTTTGTCAGTGGATTAAGAAAAAATGTGGAAGGGGTGCTGCATCATGAAACAAAAGGCAGTCCTTATCGCGCCCTTGATCGCTTTACTCCTTCTGTCCGGATGTTTGCCAACGAGCATCCTCGACGATGTTCTGCTTGTTGAAGCAGAGGGGATTGACTATCTTGGGAATGAGAAAGTGATGGGAACCATTACCATGCCGAACTATGTTGAAAATCCAAACCCTGGAAGCGCCGGCGCCGGACTGCCGACGACCGCATCGATGCTGCGTCATCTTAGCGGAGTGACCTACGACGGCAAATCGCTTGTCGACCGTTTTCAACAATCCGGACAAATGCCCATTCACGTTGGCAAAATACGGCTTATGCTGTTTAACACGGCCATGGCAAAAAAAGGTTTGTACAAACAAATTGATTTAAGAAATCGCGATCCTGACTCACCACGCGATATGAATTTTGCGGTTGTAGAAGGCAGCTGCCGGAAATTACTGACGTCTGCGGACTATCAAACACAAATTCCGGTTGCCCGTTATATTCAAGATATGATTGAGCAAAACACGGAGCAAAATTATCCGGAAAGTACAATGGAGTCCTTCATGTACGCCTATTATGGCGACTATATGGACCCGTTTCTTCCTATAATTCGTAAGCAAGGTGACCATATTGCCATGCACGGACTCGCTTTATTTAAGAATGACAAATATGTTATGCGCCTTAGCGAGAATAGAGTGTTCACGTTTAAAATGCTCTTTCAAAAATTTAACCAAGGCGTCTATGACTATGAATTTGCCCCGAACAAACACATTGCTTTAAAAAACGTTCATACTGATGTGAACTATAAAGTTAAAAACGGAAACAGCGCTGCGCCCGACATCTACGCATCGGTGAACGTCAGCGCGCAAGTGCGCCAGTCTTATCCGAAAACGCTTAGCAAAACAACCGGTCCGGGTATGGAAAAAAAGCTAAACAAACACATGGCTAAAGAGGCCGTTCAGCTCGTTCGCCGTTTTCAAAGGAAGCAAATCGATCCGCTTCAACTCGGGCAGCATGTGCGCAGCTACACACGCAACTTTGATGGAAAGTCATGGCCGGAACGCTACCCGAACGCTCGTTTCCACTGCAAAGTCGACGTAACCATTAGACAGACGGGAATTTCGGAGTGATGCTCAGCTGCATCATTCAAGCATAAAATTTGATAAATTTCAGAAAAAATCATATAATAGTAAGAATAACAGGAAAGGGGATTTTTAATCAATGGGATTTAATCGAGGCCCGCAAGAACCGGTTCCTGAAGCAGAAACAGCAATCTGGAAATGTACGAACGACTCATGCTCGGGGTGGATGCGCGATGCGTTCTCCTTCGAGGAGACACCAAAATGTCCGCTTTGCCATTCGGAAATGAAAAAAGAAACAAAAATGCTGCCGGTCATTGATTGACCACAAGTTCTTACATCAAATGATTAAACTTAGATCCGCTTAATAGAGCAGGACGATTTTTCTGACATGCTTCAGAAAAGTCGTCCTGTGTTTCTTTTTTCATGAGTGCATTCTATCGCATGAAAAAGCAGAAAATAACATGAATACCGATAAATTCAACTGAAAATGATTTGGATAAGTTTTCAAAAGTCAGAACTATACATAGTTTGGTATTAGGAGAAACAAGTAGGTGTCATCGGATAAAATCAACTCAGAATCTCCATTTTTTGGTGTATTACGTTACAATAACAGATAGGACAGAAGGTGATGTTGTGAAACTGACGAAAATGAAACGAAAATATGCGGACAGGCGCGGTTGGCGACGAATAATCTCGAGCCGTATACGCAAGAAATATTTTATGTGGCCATCTTTTCATGGTGAGGCTGTTCTGATTCAATTCAACGATATAAAAGCGCCGTTGTCTGTTGTTTACGGTGGCGTGCGCACAAAAACAGTCGATCGGAACTATACGTGGCTGCAGCTTTTCCCTGCACATACACCGCAATTTGTCCTGACAGCGATGTTTAACGCAAACGGCCGACTCGTACAATGTTATTTTGATGTCATTCATCAAGTCGGGCATGATGAGCTCGGCACGCCATGGTTTGACGACCTTTATCTTGATCTTATCCTCTTCCCCAACCATCGACTCTATCTCGTGGATGAAGATGAATTAACGGAAGCGTTGGATAATGGAATCATCACTGCAGAAATGTATGAGAAAGCATGGCGAACCGCGCAGGGGCTTATGCGCTCCATCAAGAAAAACCCGGAGCACTTCCTAATGTTGGTACGGGATGTGCGCGGCACTTTTTCCAATTGAATGATTGGAGGTTCTACAATGAGTATTTTGATAACCGATATGCCGGAGATTGATTTTGCGCCTTATCTAGACTATTCAACGAATGAATATGCGAAAGAAAAACAAAAGAACGGCACGTGGCCCGCGGATCGCGCATTAATGAACGCGCGCGCCGAGATAAGCCGCTTGCTGCCCCAAGGCTATGCGACACCAAACCATAAGTTTCTTTCATTAGTAGACGCCTCGGGTACAAAGGTCGGTATCTTCTGGTTGTATGTGTCCCCGGAACGAAAAGAAGCTTTCATCTATGACTTTGAAATTTTTGAAGCTTATCGTAATCATGGAATCGGGCAAATGGCGATGCAAACACTTTTCGCGTATTGCCGCGCGCTCGGAATCGTCAAGATCAGTCTGCATGTGTTTGCGACTAACGAACGCGCTTATCATGTTTATCAGAAATTAGGCTACCAGACAACGGACATTAATATGAGTAAGTTATTATAATCCTGTATGGGAAACAAGACGTTATCGCATACTAATATTCAGGGGGAATGCGATAATGTCTGAAGCGAGGAAAAAGGAATACCGATCAAATAAGGGCGCGACTGCAAGCAGCGTCACGCCTGCCGGACGCGCGAAAGATGACCCGCAGTCATCTGCTTCTAAATTGGAAGAGCGTGCAAGAAAAAACAAATAAAAACACAAACAGCCGGTGTACATCGGCTGTTTGTGTTTTATAGAGCCCATTTTATTCGTTTACTAAGGCTTCAACCAATACATCGGCGATATGCATCGCGCGCACCTCATTGCTTTTATGAGCCCTCTCGACGCCTAGCTTCATTTCCAAAAGGCAGCCGGGATTCGCGGTCACAATGATTTGGGCACATGTATCCGCCACTTTTTCCATTTTATGATCAAGGATCTGCATCGCCATTTCCGGCTGAACGATATTATAATCCCCTGCAGAACCGCAGCATGTGTCGGCACCCTCCAATTCCACAAAATGAACGCCTTCAATCGCCTTTAAGAGAATTCTCGGTTCATTGAATGTTTTCATGACATTACGTAAATGACACGAGTCTTGATAAGTGATGATTTGATCCGGCAATTGCAATCGATGTGTTTTCTGGAAATCCAGTTCGACAAGTATCCTAGAGATGTCCTTTAATTTACCGACAAAATGCTTTGCCCGATCCGCCCACTCCGGCTCGTTTTTAAGCAAATGGTCGTATTCAATCAGAAACGCGCTGCATCCTCCGGCATTGGTAATAATATAATCTGCTTCTGCAGCCTCAAAGGCTTCAATATTTCGTTTTGCCATCTCTTTCGATTTTTCCAGTTCGCCATTATGTCCATGAAGTGCACCGCAGCATAATTGATTTTCAGGAATCTCAACATCGCATCCCGCTTTACGAAGCAGTTTTATAGTCGCATTGTTGGTGTCAAAAAACATGGTATCCATAAGACAGCCGGCAAACAGAGCAACCGTCGCCTTCTTCTCACCTTCATGTTCAAAGTAACGTGGGCGCTGTTTCATCTCGCTTCGTCTCGGAACTTCCGGCAAAACCTTTTCCATGGTAGCCATGCTCTCCGGGAACAAATTCATAAATCCGACTTTTCGAGCCACCTTTGACAAACCGCTGCGCTGATAAAAGCCAATTAATCCGGTCACTTTCTCCATTCGATCCTGTCGCGGAAAAAGCTGCTCGAAAACACCTTTACGGAGCATTTTGACACGTACGGTTTGTTTTTTATTACGCTGAAGAATTGCCCTTGCATCCTCAAGAAGATGTCCATACTGCACGCCCGACGGACACACAGGTTCACAGGCTCGGCAGCCTAAACACAAATCAAGCGAATGAGCAAAATCATCGTCCGGTTCGATAATGCCATCGTTTACGCCTTTCATCAAGGCGATTCGTCCTCGAGGCGAATGCTTCTCTTGATGCCCCGTTTCGATATAGGTTGGGCACGAAGGCAGACAAAAACCGCAACGCATACAATTCAGCAATTCATCGTAGTCCATTTCTTCTTTAAATTCCTTTTGAATCCGCTGTTTTTCTGCCGGTGTCATCATTTGACCGTCACCATCCTTTCCTTTCCCGTTTCCGCGAATACTTTCCCGGGATTCATGATCCCTTGAGGATCAATCGATTGTTTGATTCCGCGCATCACGTCAAGACCAGCTTTTCCAAGTTTCCATTCCAAATAAGGAGCCTTGGTCGCGCCAACACCATGTTCGCCGGTTAAGGTTCCGCCCAGCTCAATTGCACGCTCAAAGATCTCCGCAAAAGCCTCCTCCACTCGCTTCATTTCTTCCTCATCTCGGGCATCGGTAAGACAAGTCGGATGAAGATTTCCATCACCGGCATGGCCGAATGTTGAAATACGTACCCTATACTTTTGAGCAACTTCAGTAATTGCACGCACCATTGCAGCGATCTCAGATCGTGGAACCGTAGCATCCTCCAGAATTGTTGTCGGCTTTAATCGGGCAAGTGCACTTAATGCCGAACGCCGTGCCGTCGCAAGCTCTTCCGCCTCTTCATCAGAAGTAGCAAGCCGGACATCGACCGCTTGCTCTTCTCGGCAGATTTCTGCTATTTTATGAATATCACGATCTACAATTTCCTTTGGACCGTCTTGCACAATAAGTAAAATCGCTTTAACATTCGTCGGCAGTCCAATGTGAGCAAATTCCTCCACAGCTCGAATGGTATCCTGGTCAAGAAATTCCAAAGTCACCGGAATCATCTTGTTCGCTATAATGGCTGAAACAGATCGCCCGGCAGCTTCAATATCTTGATACAAGGCCAGAATTGTCTTTTGCGACTCCGGCTTCGGAATCAATTTTAGCGTTGCTTCCGTGATGACACCCAGCGTTCCTTCTGATCCGACAAACAGATGCGTCAAATCATAGCCTGCTACATCCTTGGTCAGCTTACCGCCCGTGCGAATCAATTCTCCGTTCGGAAGCGCAACTTGGAGCGCCATCACATAATCCTTTGTAACGCCGTACTTCAAGCCGCGCAGTCCGCCGGAATTTTCCGCAAGGTTACCGCCAATCGTCGAAATCTTCATTGAACTCGGATCTGGCGGATAAAAAAGATCTTCTTTTTCGACGAGATCGGATATCGTTTTCGTAATTGTACCCGGCTGAACGGTAATCGTTAAATTTTCTTTATCAAGTTCAAGAATGTTATTCAGATACTTCATGAGCAGGACGACTCCGCCTTTTAACGGACAGGTATCGGCACATAGATTCGTCCCGGATCCACGCGTATACACGGGTGTCGACGTCTCACTGCAGAGTTTCAGAATCTCTGCAATTTCTTCAGCTGTGCGCGGAGAAACAACAAAATCCGGAAGCGCTTGAAAATTAGGCGTTGCATCATAAGAATAGACCAGTCTCCCGCTCGTCGAATCATCCACATTTTCACTGCCCGTAATTTCCATCAGCTGTTTCTTTAATTTGTTGAGTTTCTTTTCTAGCTTTGACGTCATCTTCGACCCCCGATCTATTAATCACAGTCCAAAAAAGTAAGCGCTTTCTTATTATCTATTATAATTATTTAATGGACATTATTCTATTATTAGCATTTAAAATTATGCCACAGCCTTTGTACTGAAAAAAAAGACAGTTTGAAAATTCATATTTGAACTTTCGAACCGTCTTTGGCTAATACAGCTATTCAATTATTGATTAAGTAATCTCTCGAAGTTTATGCACCAAATGACATTATTTTGCAACATCGTAGCCCTGGTCTTCAACAGCATCTTTCATTTCCGTGAACCCGACTTTTGCCTCGTCATAAGTGACATCTACTTTTCCGCTTGTCAAATCTACGTCTACTGCAGAAACACCATCGAGCTGCTTCAATGCACCGGTTACTGCCATTTTACAGTGACCGCAACTCATTCCTTTAACTTCCAATACACGTTCTGCCATTCTGTATTCACCTCCTTAAAAAGTAAGTATCAAATCAGATTTTCACCCGTTTCAAGCGCAGGCTGTTCGACACGACTGATACAGAACTGAACGCCATCGCTGCTCCGGCAACCCAGGGAGCAAGCAGACCGAGCGCGGCAACCGGAATGCCGATTGTATTGTAGAAAAGCGCCCAGAATAGGTTTTGTCTGATATTGCGCATCGTCTTCTTGCTCAGATCCAGCGCTTTTGCTACGTGAGTCAATTCGCCGCCGACCAAAGTAATGTCTGCTGCCTCAATGGCAACATCCGTACCGCTCCCGATCGCCATGCCGATATCAGCTAAAGCAAGAGCAGGTGCGTCATTTATTCCGTCGCCAACCATTGCCACACGCAGTCCTTGTTTTTGCAGTTCACGCACTTTTTTTGCCTTATCCTCGGGAAGTACTTCAGCGAATACGTGATCAATTCCAACCTTCTTTGCGATCGCTTCAGCCGTTCGCTGATTATCGCCGGTAACCATATAAACGCTTAATCCGCGCGCCTTCAGTCCTTGAATAGCCGAGACTGATGATTCCTTAATGGTATCTGCAACAGCAACCAATGCTTGTAGTTTTCCGTCAACCGCAACGAACATAACTGTCTTACCGTCCGACTCTAATCGAAGTGTGTCATCCAAAGCTTGGTGATACTCAATTTTATTTTGATTCATCAAACGACGTGTACCAATTACGACCGACTTGCCATCTGCTGACGCAGTGACTCCGGATCCGGTATGTGCCTCAAAATGAGTTACGACCGGCCATTGTTCACTTTGATAAGCGGCGACAACTGCATTGGCCAAAGGATGCTCGCTTGTTTTCTCGGCCGCTGCAGCAAGCATAAGTACGTCTTCTTTTTCTAAGTCACCGAAAAGAACAACATCGGTTACCTCTGGTTTTCCTTTTGTGATCGTTCCTGTCTTATCAAAGATTACAGACTGCAAATTTTGCGTGGTTTCCAAATATTCGCCACCCTTAAAAAGAATGCCCTGTTCTGCAGCTTTTCCGGTACCGACCATAATGGACGTTGGCGTTGCAAGTCCCAAAGCACACGGGCAAGCAATCACAAGCACACTGATCGCAGCTGCCAGTGCAGTATCCCATTGACCGGGCTGAATGGCAGCGATCCATACAACGAAAACAAATAAGGCAATGACCAGAACAATCGGTACGAAAATACCGGAAATATTGTCGGCCAGCCGCTGAATCGGTGCTTTAGAGCCCTGGGCCTCCTCGACAATGCGTACGATTCCTGCAAGTGCCGTGTCCTTGCCGACTTTTTCAGCTTTCATGACAAATGAACCGGTTGTATTCACTGTAGCACCGATTAATTGATCACCGGAACGTTTCATAATTAGCAGAGATTCACCGGTGATCATTGATTCATCAACCGCGGATTCCCCTTCAACAAGGACTCCGTCAACCGGAATCTTTTCACCCGGTCGAACACGGAGCAAATCTCCAGTTTCTACTTGCTCAATCGGCACTCGTTCTTCTACGCCGTCCACAATTTTTGCGGCATCCTTTGCCTGCAGATCCATCAGCTCCGTAATCGCTGCAGTCGTCTGCCGCTTTGCGAGCGTCTCCATATATTTTCCAAGTAATACCAATGTTATCAAGACGGCACTTGTTTCAAAGTAGAGCTGCGGATGGTGCAATCCCGCAAATTGATAGCGGAACGTCTGAACAACGCTGTAAAAATAGGCGGCACTGGTTCCAAGTACAACGAGTACATCCATATTCGCACTTCGATTCAATAACGCGCGTGCTCCTCCGTTATAAAACGGCCAGCCAATGTAAAATTGGACGATACTTGCAAGCACAAATTGAGTCCATGGATTCATAAACAGCATCGGAAACGGTCCGTGATAAAACGGAAGGTGGCTCACCATCGTCAAGAGCAAAGGCAAGGACAAGACCGAAGACAAGATCAGCCGATTTCTTTTCCTTCGTATTTCTTTAGCTTTCCCATCATTTTCAACCTCTTGTTTTAATACCGCTTTATAACCAAGCTTGCGAATCTTCTCAAACATATTCTCAGGCTCAATAAAACCGGGCTGATAGTAAACAGTGGCGGATTCCGTTGCCAGGTTTACCGCAGCAGAAATAATGCCCGGCAGACGTTTCAAGCCTTTCTCAATACGTGCTGCGCAAGCCGCACACGTCATACCCGTAATCGCCAGATCAACACGCTCGCTCGCAACCCCGTAACCAAGCTTCTCAATTTTCTCAGCGATTTCGACCGGTTTGATCTGTTGATCATCATAATCAACTTTCGCCTTCTCCAATGCTAAATTCACATTTGCAGCAACGCCGTCCATCCGGTTCAGACCACGCTCGATCCTGTTGGAGCAGGCGGCACATGTCATACCGGTAATTCCAATATGTGCTACTTTCTTCATCGCTGTCTCCCCTTTCTTCCGACATGACTTATTTAAAATGCTTCAATACTTTTAACAATTCATTGATCTGTTCATCGCCATGCCCTTCTTCAATAGCCTTGGCGACACATGATTTCGTGTGGCGCTCAAGTATTGAAAAACCGATTTTTTGCAGAGCAGCCTGTACTGCGGAAAGTTGGATGAGAATGTCGACACAATACCGATCGTCTTCTACCATCTTTTCGATGCCGCGTACCTGCCCTTCCACACGTTTCAGTCGATTGGCAATCTTGCGTTTCTCGTCGGAGGTTCTTGGAACAAGCGGTACGCGTTCTTCTGAATGGTTTGCATGTTTCAAGGAATCATCCGCGCATGTACAGTGTTTCTTATATTCTTCCATGAAAGATCCCCTCCAAAATCCATTATACCCTTAGGGGGTATTTAATCAAGAAATTAATCCGAGCAATGGCAATCTGACTCGCTAACTTCTTCAAAGCGAACAAACTGTTGTCATGTATGTTCGAGTATTAAACGGCCAAATCATTATGTAAAAAGACGCCTCAAATTCAAAAGGATTTGAGACGCCTTTGTCATGTGTTTTTATTCTTCAAACGATCTTCGTTTCGGAACCATCAGCAGTTACATTATATTGTGATGCTTCATTAAAAGATTTATTAAGTTCTTGAGCATACGCATTTTTTTGTTCATCCGACCAGTTAAGCTGATCTGACATAAAATTAATAATCGGTTGGGCTAATTGTTGTGCCATTTTAATAGAAAATAGGGTCATGCCGGAACGTCTTGTGAAATAATCCACGGGTGACAGGATCATTTCATATTGCAGCGCATATTGAACCGTTGCCAAAAGTGCGGGACTCACTCCGTATTGCAGGGCAGCATCCCGATTTGACCGTATATAATCAAAGATCGTATCAATGTTCGTGCCGTATTTTTTCGCAAGTCTCTCTGCTTCTCGTTCGGTCAAACCAAGGGTGATTCCGTTCTTTGTTTGTTCCTGTGCATACTTTTTGTAGTGTGCGCCTCCGCCGAAATGACCACCGGACAACGCAACATGAGTGGTCTGGCATTGTGGATAAATTGTTCCGTTTTTGCGATGTAGCTGGCTGGTTACTTCATCAACCACGCGTTCAGCCATCTTACGGTAGCCGGTCAATTTGCCTCCCGCAATCGAAATCAATCCTGAATCTGAAATAAAAATTTCGTCTTTTCTCGAAATTTCCGAAGGTGACTTTCCCTCTTCCTGGATCAATGGGCGAACCCCTGCCCAACTGGATTCCACATCGTCTGCAGTGAGATGTACGGAAGGGAACATGCCGTTAATGGCGGCAAGAATATAATCGCGATCCTCGGCTGTTGGTTTCGGATCAATTGGCCAACGTGAGTAAGTTGTATCGGTCGTTCCCGCATAAACTTTGCCTTCTCGAGGGATGACAAAAATCATCCGTTTATCGCCATTGGTTGTATCGAAATACACGGACTGTTTCATTGGAAAACGTTTGCCGTCAATAACGATATGAACACCTTTTGTCAAATGCAGGTGCTTGCCCTGCTTGGAATGATCCTGTTCACGAATGGTATCCACCCATGGACCCGCCGCATTAACGATTTTCTTTGCAAAAATGCGGTAATCTTTCTTCGTCAGTTGATCAACGATACGAACTCCGATCAGCTTCTTATCATGATCATAGATTAACTTTTCTACTTTCGCATAGTTAACGGCAAGCGCGCCGCGCTCTGATGCTTCCTTCATTGTCTCAATCGTCAGCCGTGCGTCATCGGTACGGTATTCCACATAGTAGCCACTCCCTTTTAACCCCTCTTTTTTCAAAAGCGGTTCTTTCTTCAACGTTTCATTACGGCTGAGCATGACGCGGCGTTCTTCGCGTTTCACTCCGGCTAGAAAATCATAAACCTTCAGACCAAATGATGTGGAAAAGCGTCCGAATGTTCCATTTTTATAGATTGGCAGCATCATCTTTTCCGGAGCAGTCACATGGGGGGCGTTCTCATAAACGATTGCCCGTTCTTTTCCTACTTCAGCAACAATCTTTACCTCAAACTGTTTTAAATAGCGCAGTCCGCCGTGCACGAGCTTCGTTGAACGGCTGGACGTTCCGCCGGCAAAGTCCTGCATATCGGTTAAGCCTACTTTTAAACCGCGAACCGTTGCGTCAAGCGCAATACCCGCACCTGTAATCCCCCCGCCGATAATGAACAGATCCAGAACTTCACCAGCCATTTGATCCAGGATTTCATTTCTGTTAAATGATGATAACTTCATTTTATATTCCCTCCAATTATAATTTTTTATCTCACAATGAATCCGATGAGCTATAAGTAATTGAAAAGACCACAAATACACCTCCAAATCATCTGAACACGACTAATGCTTCGGCTGTGTACTGTGGTCTTATGCCCTTTTCATGACCTGTTATTAACTTTTATTATGCAGTACTCAAAAATTATTTGAATGCTCGCGCGGCGTTTACTGCTTTTTTCCACCCATTGTATAAATCATGCCGATTGACTTCTTGCATCTTGACAGCAAACTTTTTGCCTACTTTCCAGGCATCTGAAAGCTCAGATTCATTTTTCCAAATCCCGACGGCGAGTCCGGCAAGGTATGCAGCGCCAAGTGCTGTTGTTTCACTGCTCGTCGGCCGCTCCACTTCAACACCGAGAATGTCGCTTTGGAACTGCATGAGAAAATTATTCATTGACGCACCGCCATCGACACGAAGCTTCTTCAGATCAATTCCGGAATCCTCTTTCATCGCGTCCAGTACATCCTTCGTTCGATAAGCCAGTGATTCAAGCGTCGCACGAATAAAGTGTTCCTTGGTCGTGCCACGCGTAATCCCAAAAGCTGCTCCACGAACATCAGAATCCCAGTATGGTGTGCCTAGCCCGACGAAAGCCGGCACAAAATACATCCCGTCCGTTGATTCTACACGACGTGCATATTCTTCGCTTTCCTGTGAATAACGAAACATACGTAGCCCGTCACGCAACCACTGAATAGCAGAGCCAGCAACAAAAACGCTTCCTTCAAGTGCATAGGTAATCTTACCGTTGATGCCCCAAGCAATGGTTGTCAGCAAGCCGCTTTTCGAGCGTACCGCCTGCTCACCGGTATTCATCAGCATGAAGCAGCCGGTTCCGTACGTATTCTTTACCATTCCTGTTTCGTAGCATGCCTGACCGAATAGCGCAGACTGCTGGTCACCCGCGATCCCGGCAATCGGCACCTCCTGACCAAAAAAGTGATAGTCAATTGTTTTTGCATAGACCTCTGAAGACGATCTAACTTCCGGCAGCATTGATTTCGGTATATCTAATAGATCGAGCAGTTCTTCATCCCATTTCAAATCATAAATGTTATACATGAGCGTTCGCGAAGCATTTGAGTAGTCTGTGACGTGGACCTTTCCTCCTGACAGCTTCCAAACAAGCCAGGTATCAATCGTTCCAAACAGAAGATCACCTTTTTCTGCCTTTTCGCGTGCACCTTCCACATGATCCAGAATCCATTTGACCTTAGTTCCGGCAAAATACGGATCGAGGACGAGTCCTGTCTTATTACGGAAGGTGTCTTCATAACCGGCTTCTTTAAGGGCTCGGCATATATCTGCAGTTTGTCTCGACTGCCAAACAATTGCATGATAAATCGGGTGGCCGGTGTGGCGATCCCAAATGACCGTTGTCTCGCGTTGATTAGTAATTCCGATTCCGGCAATATCCTTTGCGTCAATTTCTCCTGTAAGCAGTGAATCAGCAATCACCGACAAAATGGATCCCCAGATTTCGTTCGCATCCTGCTCAACCCAGCCCGGCTGCGGAAAAAATTGAGTAAACTCCTTTTGTGCTACTTGCACGACCCTTGCCTGCTCGTCAAAAATCATTGAACGTACACTCGTTGTTCCCTCATCAAGTGCCAAAATATATTTTCCCATGAATGAAATCCCCTCTCAATTGTTAATCATTCTTCTCTGTTAATGGGCCGTCATGTGTCGCAAATCTATCCGCTAAATGTTGGTCCATCATGATAAACATTAGAAATTATTTTCTAATGAAGTATTAATTATCTCATTCGAATTAAGCAGTCGATGGCGCTTCTCAGCGATCAGCGAACCGGCAATGACGACGAGGATGATAGCTGCACCGATCCAAAAGGCAAGAGTTTGATGTCCAAGAAAGAAGGCTTGATAGAATAACGCGCCGAAAACACCGCCGATTACTGGCCCAACAATCGGTATCCATGCGTATCCCCAATTTGATCCGCCTTTCCCTTGAATCGGAAGAAGCGCGTGAGCAAGCCGCGGAGCAAAGTCTCTGGCAGGATTAATAGCATAACCGGTCGTGCCTCCAAGTGCCATGCCAATAACCACAATCAGAAATCCAACAATTAATGGATTCAAACCATGCGCAAATTGATTCGCACCAATCGATAGAATGGCGACAACAAGAAGAAACGTACCGATGATTTCGCTAAGCAGGTTTGCCCAACTTTGTCTGATTGCCGGACCCGTGCAAAAAACTCCGAGTTTAACTGCCGGATCCTTCGTTCCTCCCCAATGGGGCAAATAGTGCAAATAAACAACACATGCCCCGAGAAAACCTCCGATCATCTGAGCGCTAATATACACAGGCACTTCCTTCCATGGGAATTCGCCAATTGCCGCAAGTCCAAGTGTCAGTGCAGGATTCAAATGTGCGCCGCTGAATTGACCGACCGAGTAAGCGCCGATGGCAACAGCAAGCCCCCACCCGAATGTGATGACAATCCACCCGGAATTTTTTGCATAAGATTTCGTCAGATTGACACCTGCACAGACACCGTCCCCGAGAATAATTAAGATCATCGTGCCAATTAACTCGCCAAGAAAACCGGACATGCCAACGACCACCTTTTAGCTGAAATTCAAGTCAAAAGTTACGATTTCCGCCACCATAAGACAATAAAAATCCACGACAAGCAATTACGGGCAAACGAAAACCCGCGTTCCTGCGTGGATGATCCAATCTCATATCCGTGGCTTTACATTAACTTGATAGCTCTATGGTAATCACTAATGTAAGCGCTGTCAATAAATTGTCACAAAAAATATAAATTTTGTTCACAATTATCTTGGTGAAATGATAATTCAATTAATGTATTTTGTTGATTTCCGTGGAATGCCACAGTTCTGATCTTGAGGTTGAAATCGCCGCAGCTCCCGCTTTAAATGCACTCTGTGCATCTTGAGCCGTGCGGATCAGCCCGCCGGCAATGACAGGCACGTGCACCTTCTGAATGACTTCGTGGATTAATTCTGGAATGATGCCCGGCAACAGTTCTACCATGTCCGGCTTAACGTGTTCGAACAGGCGATAACCGGTCTCCATGGAACGCGAATCAAGCAGAAACATGCGCTGGATTGTAATCAATCCACGTTTTTTCCCCATTTCGAGCATATTACTCCGTGTTGAAATGATGCCGTAGGGACGAATCTGTTGACAGACGAATTCAGCTGCCGCCAAATCATTTTTTAACCCTTGAATTAAATCTGCGTGAACAAATAGTTGCTTGTTTGCCTGTTTCCCCATCCGAACCATTGTGCTGATTAATGATATATGACTGTCCAAAACAATGATCTGACGAAAAGGGAGACTCAATAATTTTTCAAAACTTTTCATGTTATTTGCCGCCGGTACTACTAATTGACCTTCAAGTGCCAAAATAATCCTCTCCTTGATCGCAGTTCCGCGCCATAGCTCCCTATGTACACTCCATACCAATCTTCCATTTTTACAGCACGCAAAAAAGCAGCATTTGCTGCTTTTTGCGGATTGTGAGGAGGTTGGGGGAATGGGAAAAAGCTGCCAATTCATGAATTGGTTAGATTGCATGGTGCAGGGAGCAGCCACACGTTGGGACTGTACTCAAACCCTGTGATGTCCGGAAAACAAGCCTGTTCATAACGAATACTGTCAGTGCGATCGTTTGTAGACTAAGATCAGATCTTGTCCTCTTAACGGATCATTTGTTTTATAAACAAAGACAGCGTTAACTTATTTGTAAGCGCGCGACTGACAATGAATCGACATGAATGCTTACATTCTTCCCTAAGCAAGCCCCGTTGCGCCTGACTTCTCTCTGCAAAAATAATCATAACCTGATTTCATAATCCGTGCAAAAGCATGTTTTACATATTTTAACCTTTCATGGAATCAATTTCATGATTAAAACAAGTTATTCGTAATGAAAAATGGCGTTTTTCATTATTTTTTGCTAATTTAATAGTTTTTGAAAAAGCCTGAAGATTGACCATTAGGTGTTCGTTTCGATACAATTAAATTAAGCGCTTGCTGAATTGGACGTTTTTTAATGGTTTCTTTTTTAGTTGTTCAGCTACTTGGACACACTGAAGAGTAGAACCAACTACATTGCGAGAGGAGCGAATAAATGAACATTAAAGAAACAGATCTTCCAGGAATCGGAAAAAAGTTTGTCCTGACAACGGATCAAGATGAGCGTGTTGTTGTCGTCCTTCACGATGACGGACGAAGAGATGTTTACCATTATGATGCATCTGACCCGGATGAATGTATTTCGTCAGTCAGCTTTACGGACTCAGAGGCTCGCCAGTTTGCCTCAATTATTGGCGGCATGGCGTATAAGCCAAAAGCAATGGAAAATGTTGAGGTTGCTTTAAGTGACTTGATTATCGAATGGTTTAAAGTCACCGCTGACGCGCCGATTATTGGAAAAACGATTGGCGGAGTCGGCATGCGACATAATTACAAAATTAACGTGATCGGGATCATCCGAAAAGATCAGACCAAGCAATTAAATCCCGGTGTGGACTCAGAGTTTCGTGCCGGAGACACCATTGTTGTATCGGGCGAACGTGTTGATTTAAAACGCGCGTACAAGGAACTGTTCACTCGGGAAAAGGAGGAATAAATGGATCATTTAGTCTTTGAAGTCGGTACCGCACTTGTTCTTGTTGCGATTGCGGCATTGATCGCAAACAGGCTCAACTTTTCCATTATTCCATTCCTCATCCTTGCCGGTATGATCGTCGGACCGCACGCACCGCATTTTTGGATTATCAATTTGAAATTTATTCATAGTGCGGAGCTTATTGAATTTCTCGGACGTATCGGTATCCTGTTTCTCCTTTTCTACCTCGGATTGGAATTTTCGACCAGCAAACTGATTCGTTCCGGAAAGTCGATACTTGTCGGAGGGTCTGTGTATATTGGAATCAACTTGACGCTTGGACTTCTTTATCCGATTCTGCTCGGTTTTCCTCTAAAAGAAACTTTGATTATTGCCGGAATAATCACCGTATCTTCCAGCGCAATTGTTGCAAAGGTCTTGGTTGATCTGCGTAGAACAGGTAATTCGGAAACGGAATTAATTCTCGGTATTATCATGTTCGAAGATATTTTCCTTGCCGTTTATTTATCAGCGGTATCTGGACTGGTGCTTGGCAAGTCGCAATCTTTGATGGGCACCCTGCTCTCTATTTTACTGTCACTCGGCTACATGCTGCTGTTTTTCATCATTGCACGCAAGGCAGCACCCCTGCTCAACAAACTTCTCAAAATTACATCTGATGAAATTTTTATCATTGTCGTTTTTGCTTCATTGTTTTTCGTTGCAGGATTTTCAGAAACCATTCATGTAGCGGAAGCAATCGGAGCGCTTCTGCTGGGACTTGTCTACTCAGAAACGGATCAAGCGGAACGAATGGAACATCTCGTCATTCCTTTCCGTAATTTTTTCGGTGCTATCTTTTTCTTCAGTTTCGGTCTCAGCATTGATCCGACTAAGCTTGGAGGAGCAGTGTGGATGACACTTGGCGCTGTTCTGATTACCATCATTGGAAATTTTATTGCCGGGCTTGTCGCAGGAAAGCTCGCCGGACTTTCGCACAAAGCATCAACGAACATTGGCTTAACGATCGTCTCACGCGGCGAATTTTCCATCATCATGGCAAATATTGGGATCGCCGGTTCACTTATGCCGATTTTGCAACCCTTCTCTGCTTTGTATGTATTGATCCTTGCCATTCTTGGTCCAATTCTGACAAAGGAATCAAAACATATTTTCAGCATAATGAACAAATTATTTCGATGGCAGCAGGATGCTCCGAAAAAAGCGAGAAAAGATGGATAACATGATTAAATCAGCCGATTCATGACCCATCATAGCCAACTGCTGTATTCGTTCATAAAGGCTGGCTTTTTTCTGCAAATACCAAATCTTTTGATTCCTTCTGAATGTCGCTTATAATTGTATTAGAGGCTTTGATTGGGATGGCCTTAAGATAAGCATTAAATAAAGTAATTTCTAAAAAAGGGTACTCACCGACCGGCATGAATAATAATGCCGGTGTTACATATTAAAAATTCAATGCACATAAATCGAAGGGATGGTGCGCAGTTGGAAGCAACAGAGCAAATCGGGATTCCACCTAAGCAGCAGCATAAAGGATTAAGATTTTATCAATACGTTATTCGTGCCTTACTTATTGCAATTGGTGTCACATTTGAAGCAATCGCACTTGAAGCATTTCTCGTGCCGAATAAAATTATCGATGGCGGAGTTGTCGGTATCTCCATCATGATGGAGCATCTGTCCGGCTGGCCGATCGGTGTATTTCTAATCATCATAAACATACCTTTCTTCATCATTGGCTACAAGCAAATGGGCAAAACATTCACAATTACTTCTGCTTGCGGCGTCACGCTTCTGGCATTTCTTACAACATTAATGACACCAATACCTCGTTTTACCGACGATTTGCTTCTTGCCGCAGTTTTTGGCGGAATTATCATGGGGATCGGCGTAGGACTTGTCATTCGAAACGGAGGTTCCTCAGACGGAACGGAAATTTTGGCAGTACTTTTTAATCAAAAGACTCCGTTTTCGGTCGGTGAAGTCGTTCTGTTCATGAATATCTTTATTCTTGGATCTGCAGGATTCGTATTTGGCTGGAACTATGCTATGTATTCTTTAATCGCTTACTTCGTCGCATTTAAAATGATTGATATTACGAGTGAAGGTCTCGAGTCCTCCAAAGCCGTATGGATCATCAGTGATCAACACGAAGAAATCGGTGATGCTCTTAACGACCGACTCGGACGCGGTGTCACTTATCTGAACGGTGAAGGCGCATATACCGGAAATAATAAAAATGTTATTTTCACAGTTATTAGCCGACTTGAAGAAGCTAAAGTAAAGAACATTGTGGATTCAATCGACAAAAGTGCATTTCTTGCAATCAGTGATATTCATGATGTCAAAGGCGGTCGATTCAAAAAAAGAAGCATCCACTAATTGTAGATGCCATCACTCCTTATCTATTTGGTTTTATCCATTATCGAAGCATGCTGCGTGCGGCTTCGATTTTTCTTTCCCTTTTTTTCACCAACAACTCTGAGGCGACAACCCATCCGGCATTAATGAACAGGAGCATGCTCGTGGAAAAGAAGACATATTTTATTCCGAATGCTGCTGCCATATGTCCGCCAAGCAGGGAACCTCCAAGCGTTCCAAGAAACTGTGCGGACTGATTATAACCAAAGAGCTGACCGGTGATTTGCGACGGCGCCATTTTCTTTACAATGGTATTAATCGAAGGCAGAATGCCTGCAGTCGCAAGGCCGAGAAGGAAACGCAGAACGGTGAGCTGCCAAGCGTTCGTCACGAATGCCTGCGGTATAAAAATTACTCCGGTAAAAAGCAGTGCGTAAAGCAGTACACGACGGGGACCGATCCGATCGGACAACTTTCCGAGAAACGGTGCGGCAATAACGCTCGCCAAACCTGCCGCCGCCACGACGATGCCCGACATAAGTTCGAGATGTGCTGAACCTGGCGATAGAATTTTTACATAAATGGTGATAATTGGCTGAATCGACATATTCGCCAGTTGCACCATAAATGTTGTGATAAACATGGCAAAAAATAAACCTACATGAGGTGTCATTGCGCACACTTGCTTGATTGACGGTGCTTTTTTTTCAGATACAACCACTTTTTCTTTCACCAAGAAATAAGACGCGAGAAAAGCACCGAACAGCAAAACACTTGTGTCGATAAAAACAAGACGCATCCCCATATATTCTGAGAGCAAACCGCCGACAAGCGGCCCAACGAGTGAACCGCTGATTCCTCCCGTTGAGAGCATACCGAGTGCCCAGCCGGAGTGTGTTTTCGGTGTTTGTGTCGCGACAAGAATAATCGATGCCGGGATATAACCGGAAACAAGCCCCATTATTAGTCGCAGACCAAAGAGCTGATAAACATTCTGAGCAAAGGACATTAGGAATACAACAAGGCACATGCCCAAACTTGCGCGAAGCAGCATGGGTTTTCGACCATATTTATCAGCTAAGCGCCCCCATAGCGGGGAGACAAGAGCGGACACAAAGAATGTTGCACCAAAGATAAGACCTGCCCAGCTCTCAATTTCAGCCGTGTCTGTGACACCGAGCTTCTCAATATAAAGCGGTAAAAACGGGATAATCTGACTCATTCCTGCAGCAGTAGCGAAGGAACCGAACCAGACAACGTACAAATTTTTCTTCCATAAAGGTAAAGACAACAACTACACCTTACTTTTTTATTTATTTCCGATAGAAAAAGCGCCTTTAAGTTGGCGCCTGCTTAACAGTTACTATAATAATCTGTATTGCTCATTAATACCAATATATATATTATTATAAATGTATAGTTTTGAAACTATTAATGAATCATTATAACCCGTCAGTTTATGGAACGAACATCACCCATTAGGAGGTCTTAGCATTGGAACTTCTACAATTAAAGTATTTTCAAACTGTTGCGCGAATCGAACACATGACAAAGGCTGCTCAAGAATTGTCCATTGCTCAGCCTTCGCTCAGTCAAACCATTAAACGGCTTGAAGATGAGATCGGCGTTCCCCTCTTTGACCGTAAAGGGCGAAGAATCAGGCTCAATCGTTATGGAAAAATCTTTCTGGAGAAAGCCGAGCTCGCCTTTTCGGTGCTCCAAGAAGGGAAGCAGGAAGTCATCGACCTAGCCAAAATTAATGAAGACAGCATTTCAATGGCTGTGATGCGGACACCGATCGTACCTGATCTACTCGGTAGTTTTCGTAAAGAGCATCCCTTTGTTCGTTTTCGTGTCAAACAGATTTCAAGGGCAACCATACAACATCAGCTCGAGAACGGAGAAATTGATTTATGCATCACTCCTTATCAATTGGAGCAAGACAGACCACTTCATTCGCGCTTGCTCATGCATGATGAAATTTATCTTGTCGTTCCGAAGACGCATCCGCTTGCAACTAAAAAAAGTGTCGATCTGCACGATATCGCTCATGAACCGTTTGTCCTTAAAGCAAACGGAGCCTTTCGTGAAACAACAGACACCTATTGCCGTATGGCAGGATTTCAGCCGGATATCGCTTTTGAAGTTGATGATTCCTTGTCCATTCGCGGACTGGTTTCAGAAGGCTTAGGTGTCGCTTTTTTCTCTTCACTCACATTGCGGACGGTAAGAGACAGTTCTATTGTTCCGCTCCGAATAAGCCATCCGCATTGCAATCGATCAATCAGTCTCGTCTGGAATGAGGATCGCTATCATTCATCAATCATCACGGATTTCTACCAATTCATCATCGACTATTTCCAGCACTTCGATCAGGATACTCCACTCATTGACTAATTGAGATTATTTTAAACAGCCTGATTTTGATGATGCTCATGTGTGTTCTTTCTTTGGTTGTGCCAGCCAAGGTAGAGGACAGAAACGATAGTAACAACAACAACCGGCCATTCTGCCCATACAGCAACATCACCAAGCCATTTGAGAACGAGCGGTTCGGCGAACAGCATTCTTGCAGCCGTCATCGCTAGAATTCCGGAACCAACATAAATAAGCCAGGAAAAGCGATCCATTAGTTTTAATATAATTGCACTCCCGCCCATTAAAAGCGGAATACTGATTAACAATCCGAAAATGACAAGCAACGGATCATTTTGTGCTGCGCCTGCAACCGCAAGTACATTATCGAGTCCCATTAACGCGTCGGCAACGACAATCGTTTGAACGGCTCCCCAAAGACTCGTGCTGGCTTTGACTTCCTTCTTTGATTTCGAAGAATCGGCAGGACTAAGCAAACGATATGCGATCCAAATGAGCAGCAACCCACCGATAAAATGCAGGCCCGGAACCATGAGCAGGTAAACAACCAGAATCGTGCAAATCGCGCGCAAAACGACCGCGCCAGCCGTTCCATAAAGGATCGCGCGTCCGCGCTGATGATTGGGAAGCCGGCGTGCAGCCAGGGCAATAACGACTGCATTATCTCCCGCCAAGAACAAATCAATACCAACAATAATAATTAAGGACGACCAAAATGCCGTTGTAAATAATTCCATGAATCAACATCCTCCTATTAACCTGATATAACGAAATTCATTATGATTTAGCTGTTAAAAAACGCAAAAAGCCTTGGCCGACTACGCCAAGGCTGAAGGTTTCATTAAACGGATTTTTCAGCGGTGACTGCTTTCTTCACATGCTGGCTGCCGTGCTGGCTTCTCCATCCGAAGTAAAGCACACCTAGGATTATGAAAAGCAGCACCGGCCACTTGATCCAGGAAAAGCCGGCAACTGCATCATACACAAAATGATCGGCAAAGATCATCTTTCCCGCCGTAAACGCGAGAATTCCGGAGCCGGCATAGGTAATCCATGCATAACGGTCAACCAGCTTCAGAAATAGTGCACTGCCGCCCATGACAAGCGGGATACTGATCAGCAGACCGATAATAACGAGCAAGTAGTTTCCTGAAGCCGCTCCGCCGATGGCAAGCACATTATCCAGACCCATGAGCGCATCAGCCATAATTATGGTGCGAATAGCCGCTCCAAGACTAGTCTTCGCCACGATCTTCTTATCTTGCCCGTGATCCTTTAGCAGACTGTAGGCAATCCAGACAAGCAGAACGCCGCCGACAAGATGCAGGCCCGGCACCTTAAGCAGCCAAACAACAGCAAGTGTAGCAATTGCACGAATGGCGACCGCACCAAGTGTTCCATAAAGAATTGCACGTTTTCGTTGATGATCCTGAAGTCGTGCAGCTGCCAAGGCGATGACAATGGCATTATCACCAGCCAAAATCAAGTCAATGCCTACAATAAGCAGCAGCGCGGTCAAGAATTCCAGCGAAAAAAAATCCATTCATTCATCCTCCTCAATAATTCTTATCTGTTTGCACAATAAAAAGCAGCCGCTCCGACGTTGATCAGAAAGGCTGCATGTGCAGAAAAAAACCTTTGCCTTTTTCATCCGTCCGAGGCAAAGGTCTCGCCAACAGCCTAACGGCTGCCAGAGAAGCCGGGGATCACTCCCGTAATGACGACTTTACTCTGATGGCTACTCCCCTTTTACGAGGCTGATTCACTTGTTATATTTATTATATTATGAGGCTATAAATATGTCAACGCGGATGATCACCCGATCATTTCGTAAATAAATGATTTTGGTAGGCATAGACAGCTGCCTGAGTGCGATCAGCGACATCCAGTTTGCTGAAAATACTGCTGACATGTGTTTTCACTGTCTTGATGCCGATAAATAGCTTTTCGGCGATCTCCGCGTTATTTCTCCCGTCCGCAATTAACCGCAAGACCTCCTTTTCTCGAGCAGTCAGCTGATCAAAAGGTTGCGGACTCCTGTGCAGTCCCGCCACAAGTTTTTGTGCGACCTTACCGTCAATCACCGTTTTTCCGCGATGTGCTTTATGGATCGCCTGAATGATTTCATCGGATGACGATGTTTTCAGCAAGTAACTCATTGCACCTGCTTCAATCGCAGGAAATACCTGTTCATCATCATAGAAGCTCGTGAGAATGATGATTTTCTTTGAAGGATCTTTGGCTAAGATTTGCTTCGTTGCGTCAATTCCATTACCGTCTTCCATAATCAAATCCATTAAAATGATTTCAGGCTGCAACGCTTCAAACGATTTGACAGCCGCGTCCCCATTCGATGCCTCTCCGACAAGTTCAATATCTTCTTCTGTTGAAAGATAAGCCTTCAACCCTTTTCTGACCATATCGTGATCGTCGACGATCATCACCTTAATTTTATCTGTCATACTCCCTTTTCCTCCCTGTGAATCGGCACACGGATATGGATGGATGTCCCTTCTCCTTCATGTGTCGTCAGCATAAAATGACCGCCAATCTCTTCCGCGCGTTCTTTCATCGTCTTCAACCCATACGAAGCAACTTTTTCTCGCTTCGGATCAAAGCCCTGACCGTTGTCAAAAATGGTGAGTGTAACGAGCTGGTCCTTTTCATGAAGAGACAAGACGACTCTTGTTGCCTCAGAATGACGAAGTGCGTTAGAAAGTGCCTCTTGGCTGAGTCGAAACAAATGATTCTCCACGCCTTTAGTCAATCCGAGAACCGGATCAATTGCTGCCTCAAAATGAATTGTTGTCTTGCCATCCAGTTCATGGATCAACCGCCCTAACCCTTTATCAAGTGATTCGTTATTGAGACGTACCGGTCGAAGATGCAGCAGTAGAGCTCTCATTTCACCTTGAGCTTTACGGGCAATATCCGAAACATCGGCAATATTTTCAGCCGCAAGATCCGGATTGCTGTGAATCGTTTTTTCAGCGGCGGATGCAAGCATGGACAAGGCAAACAACTGCTGACTGACCGCATCATGCAGATCTCTTGCCAAACGCTGCCGTTCTGCTGTTACCGCCTCGTTTTTTACTTTTACATTCATTTGTACATTTTCATCGACCAGACGCTGCAGTGATTTCACTTGTGTGTCGATTTTATCGGCAAGTTCATTTAAAGATTGCGCCACATGACTGATCGCCCCGCCGTTCTCGATCTTCATTCTAGCCGAAAGTTTTCCGGAAGACAGTGTCTTGACAAACAGATCAACATTGTCCAAATGATCAAGCAGCAGCCGATAATCCTTTGTTAAAGCGTTTGTCTCTAAAATAAATTGGATTAGGAAGCTAAAGAAGAAGATCAAAGCACTGATAAGCAGAGCATGATCTGACGGCACAAACCAGAAGAAAATTTGCATTGCCGCAAAAAGCATGAGCGATGAAAAAAAGCTGATAATTAATTGAAATCTTGCCGTACGAATTCGATAATTTTGCATCGGTTACACCTGCGCAATACTTAAATCAATAACTTGAAAATCAAAGTTAAAGTCTAATTTTCGCGTTGCTTCATCGTAGTTCGGTGTCTGGTAGCTGACATTGCGCAGCACGCCGCTCTGTTTGTTTTTTCCAATTTTCGCATCGCCTACTTTTGCTCGGAGATGGATCCGGTATGCAAGATCATCCGGTAAGGTAATTCGAATATTCCCCACCCATCCGCTCAAGGTAATCGGGATCGTTTCTTCCGGAATAAAGGCTTTAGTAAAGTCAAATGTGTAATCTCCGATGCGTACACGTTCGTTCATCGGTTTAACCATCCAATTATCGTGTTTGAAGGTAGCATCATTCACAAAGGTATAAGAATCACGCGCGTTCTTTGAAGATGCCTCACCATCTTTGTCTTCATGATCCCAAGAGAAATCAACACGATGATTGTGATGCCCTTTTCTGTGCTTCTTGTGTTCACCCGTTACGGAAACAGTGATGAAATTTTTTCCGAAGAGCATGCCTAACCCACAGTAAATAATCAGATACGGCCACAGTTTCCAGAAATCTGTCCATTTGAAGACAATGAACCCCGACTGATCAGCATACAGCAATCCGCCATAAATCAAAAAGAAAAATCCCCAGAAGAAATGCGGCCTTTTTCGGTCAAAGAGCGGAACGATGAGCAGCAGTGCTCCGAATATCATGACCAAGAATGGGAGATAAGCACTAAACATCGGCATCATTCCCTGGGAAATAAGATTAAGACTGTCAAGCAGCCAATAAACACCAAGCAAAACGACAGCAAGCGCAGCCAATAGTTTTCCAAAAGACATTTGCCTCATCCTTTCTTCTCTATCACAAGCCGTATCTCAACGGCACTTGTACAAAGTTTATAGTTTAACTATACAGAGTGACGCACATCTTTTCCATAGACTGTGAACGGTTTTTTTCTCCGACCCAGGTCGGAACAATCTATTTAAAAATGTGAACGGATCGTGACAATAAGCATTATGTTCATCGTTTTCTGCTGAATAGGTTTATTATTAGGGCTGTGAGGGTAATTTGAAGATATGTTAAGTGAAAGGGTGAATGATATGGACAAGAAAGTCCTAGCATTAATTGATGGTTTGAACAAAGATCTTGCAGGTGAATATTCTGCAGTGATTCAGTACAATTATTACGCGACAACAGTATCCGGGCTGAATTACCAGATTCTCAAGCCTTTTTTTGAGGAAGAAATTCCTGACGAATTAGGCCATGCCGCTTATCTTTCTGAAAAAATTGCGAACCTCGGCGGTGAACCGACGACTGTTCCTGCACCGGTTGCCACGGTGAGTGATGCCAAAGCAATGCTCGAAGGAGCACGTCAGGCAGAAGCCGACACATTGGAAAACTATCGCGAACGTCGCAGTCAGGCACAAGAACTCGGCATGATCGAACTGGTTGTTAAACTGGAAGATATGATCGCTGATGAACAAAACCATTTGGAAAAATTGACAAAAACATTGACCGATCCTGTTTTTGCCTGAAAAAGAGATTTAAAAAACCGGAACGGGGGATTTCTTCCCCGTTCCGGTTTTTTATTTATTCTGCAAGCTGAATACGATGTTTTGTGTAGGCATAAGCGAAAATCAAGCTGACAGCAAAGCCTATACAAAGGAAAAAGAGAAAATCAATAAACGAGTGTGCACCAACCCCCGCTGCAGCACTGAGTACTACAACCTGTCCAATGAGAAGACGTGCGATCATTTGAACGAACGGATCCTGTTTCAGGCGCTCACCAATCGGATATAACCCAGCGAGTGCCTGTGGAAAAGGTTGACTCCAAATAGGCAAGAGCTGCAGTCCGGTTAAATAGACGACCGACACAACAATGAAAACAGAATACCAGCCTATATTAAGAAAATAGCCAAGCAGCGCGCCAATGACCGTCAAACGCATATACATGCCTAAATACTCATCAGAACGAAGGAATGTCTTAATAAATAGCTGTTCAAACACCTCTTTTTCTTCGAAATGTCGAATCGGGAATAATCTGCTGAGCACTCGGCGAGGGCGGGTACGTCTCCTCAATTGCGGCACGTCCGTAAACAGATTGGCAAAGCGAAGGAAGACCATAGCTTGACGATGATCGCTCTCAAGCATACTGTTCCAGCGCAGCAGCGCACCAGACGCTTGGCGGCGGAACAAAAAAAACAGTGTGAACAGCATAATGGCAACACATGCCGCAATAACATAAAGCGGCTGATGACTGAGTACAAAATAGAAGAGACAAAAGGTAAGAACAGTCCTAAGGAAACGGAGCGGAACTGTATCCTCAATAAATTGCTCCTGCCAGCTGCAATCAATAGCCCAAGCCTTCGCAGCAAGCAAAACAACTGCTCCAAGCAAGAACGATCCGCCTCCATAACCTGCTGATCCATGAGTGTAAAGCGGCATGCTGATGATCCACACAAGCAGTAAAGTGATGCTTTGGATCAAGAAGCTGTACCATCTGCTTCTGCGAAAATAACCGTCAAGTTCTGATTCGGCTGGTAATAAGAATACCAAATCTGCGCGTTGAATGAATGTACGAATCGGTGCATGTGCGCAGACAAGGCTTAACACTATACTGACGATAAGCGTGCTGGGAAAGTTTTCCGGCAATAGATCCAGCCATTTTTTATAGTAAAAACCGCCGATCAGGATCATGGCATATATAAAAAACATTAAGCCGCTGTTGCGCCCGATCAGATTCCAATAGCGCAGCTGCATCTGAAAATTATCCCGGCAGCGTTTTTTCCAGAGCGTATTCATTTCATCCATTGCGTCTCGCCCCTCGCTACGGCCAGATAGATTTCATGAAGGCTTGCCTTTGGATCTCCGAACTGATTGCGTATCTTATCCAAAGTGCCCTGCACGGCGATATGCCCATCATGCAGAATGATGAACCGATCGCAGTACTGCTCCGCAGTCGTCAATATATGTGTGGACATTAAAATGGAAGCTCCTGAGCGTTTCATATCACTCATTAGGTCAAGCAGCGATTGAATGCCAATCGGGTCCAAGCCGACAAACGGCTCGTCGACAATATAGAGATCAGGTCGAATAAGGAACGCACACATGATCATCACTTTTTGGCGCATCCCTTTTGAGAAGTGAATGGGAAACCAGTGCTTTTTCTTTTCCATACGAAAAAGCTTCAGCAGTTTCTCACTTCGTTCTTCATAAGTTTTTTTATCCAGATGGTATGCCATTGCCGTCGTCTGTAAATGTTCTTCTAAAGTGAGCTGTTCATAGAGCTCCGGCATCTCGGGGACGTAGGCAATACTTTTTCTGTAAGAACTCTTGTCCTCGCGAAGTGTTTTCCCGTTTATACGTATCTCCCCTGAAAAAGGTTGTAAAAGTCCGAGAATATGTTTAATTGTCGTACTCTTGCCGGCTCCATTCAAACCGACGAGACCGACCAGTTCACCCGCGTTCATCTCAAATGACACATCATGGAGCACCGGGCGCTGCCGTGAGTAGCCGCCGCTTAATTGTTTTACAGTTAATACTGGATTCATAATTCTAGCCTCTTTCATTTTTTGCCATCAAGAGCGAATGTTTTCACAGCAGAAACGATTTCATCCGTTTCAATATAGTCTACCGAAACTTTGTCCCCAACCTTCATAAAGACGCTGTATGGATTTTGGCCAGAGGTCACAGTGAAAATCTTTTGGCTGCCGTCAATCATAAATTGGATCACGGTCTGATGTGAATCATCATCCTGATATTTGTAGACTTGCGTAACTTCGCCACTCAATTTCTTAATTAGTGCTTTGTTTGTCGGTGTTGCGCTGTCGCCGCCTAATTTTGTAGCAACAGCATATTTATAGTTATCAAATAGGGTGCGCTTATCGGTCTCCGCACTGTAGACATTCTCATTTTTCGCATGAATCAGCATCAGTTCACGCAGAACATTGTTGCTGTCCATCAAAGGGACCACCCATGTTTCCTGTCCGTAAATCGTATAGAGATTTGGAATACCCGCCTCATACTTATTCTGTTTAAACGTCTTCTCCGCAACATTCATCGCGGATTTCCCATTTAGCAAGCCGTTCGCACTTGAATAATAAGTAATTCTTCCGGTCCGTGTATTCAACATGGAATAACCGACCATCGCGCCGCTTCCGGACTTGGGACGCGTAAAGTCGGTGAACCAGTTCAATTGAAGAGCATGATCGAACACGCCGTTCACTTCATCAGAATGCGACCATTCTGTCGGCCGCTTGATATCTTCCTGCGCAAACAGCTTATTCCAGAAGCCATGCACATTCTCTCCATACCAGTCGTTCCATTGTTCAGCAACATTTGAAGGGATTGCCTGATCAATGAACAAAGGCAGTTTGTCAATCGAATAGTGACGCATGTTCCCTGTTTTCGGATCAACAACAATGACTCCTTTAATATCCGGTATTTGTCGCAATTTTTCATAATAGCCATAGGCAACGACATAATAAGGTTTACCTGTTTCATCCGGTTCGAAACTTGGACGGAATAAAATCGGCTCTGCATACTTGCTGCGCACGAGTCGCTTCAAATTCTCAGAAAAGTAGGCGGACGGTACAAATTTCATCTCTTTTTTAATCAGCGAGGCATTCGCATTTTCATCCTCAGCACTCATCCGAATGTATCCGGGAACGCGATGACTCTTCATCCATTTAAAAAATCCGCTGTACTCAATTGGTGTGACCCAATAAAGATGTCCGTCTATTTTTTGCAACGATGTATGACCGAGCTCATAATAGGAAACATGTGCGAGCTCGCCTAACACTTTTTCACTTTTATAACGTGCATATTTTTCCGGAACGACAGGAATATGCTGCTCATTCATTGATTGCGCCGCGTGGTTTACCACCGTTGTTTTTGCAGCAGCAAAATCATATTTCGCCTTGGTTACGGTGAACGGATAAATAAAGTGCAGGAAGCAGAAAAACAAAAGCATCAGTATTCCTGCAAATACATTGATTGAGATCAGACGCTCCTTTGAATAGACAAGATCAAAAACCAGAAATAGCCCCCAAAAAAGCGATCCGTAGCTTAAGAACGCCTGCCACGTATGATCAATCAGCCCGAAGTAGGAAAGAATGAACAAAATGATCAAACCGGCCATCACCCGAGCCGCTTGAATAGACAGAAATACTTTGCTTTTAATTTTTTTCTTCCACACAAATGGATTTAAGGTTAATGCAAGTAAACTAAATAAGTAAATCATAAGTTCCCCCGTCTCTGATCTGTATCAGTCGACCGCTCATTCACCGGCGACCCTTCGTTACATTTATTGTAACGTACTTAAAGGACCACATGCCATATCTGATTTTATATTCATCATGATGCTGCCTAATCCCTTTATGAAACCGCTAAAAAAATGTGCTAAAATAAGTAAAAAAACATAGATAAGGATGATATTAATGTGTGAGGCATCAGATTGCATTTTCTGCAAAATCATTAATGGAGAAATTCCAAGCGCAAAGGTATACGAAGATGATGATGTATTTGCATTCCTCGATTTGGGGCAAGTAACTAAGGGCCATACGCTGATCATTCCTAAAGAACATCGGAAGGATATTTTTCATTTGGAACCTGAAATTGCTGAGAAGTTATTCAGCAAAGTACCGGTCATTGCTAAAGCCATTCAAAATGCCTTTCATCCGGTCGGTATGAATGTATTGAATAATAACAGCGAGCTTGCCGGTCAAAGCGTGTTTCATTATCATCTGCATCTGATTCCGCGCTATGGCAAAGACGATACGTTCTCATTCAGCTTCCAGTCGCACATGGATGAGTATTCAAATGAAGCACGCGCAGAGATTGCTCAAGCGATTGCAAAAGAAATTAATTAATTTATGTAAAAATTTCAGTATTTGAATTGCATTTTCCTGACATTACGTGTATATTATTGAATACACCTTGCAGCAGGCCGTTGGGGCACTGCTGAAGGAAACATCAGCTCAGTTGAGGAGAGATCAGCGTGAAACTTAAGAATTTGATTATTGTTGCTCTATTACTTGCCATTGGGACTATATTGCATGCGGTAGTTCCTGGATTCCCTATGAAATCCGATTTTGGACTCGTGATGCTTTTCTTATCCCTTTTTCTTTTCGCCGATATCAAAACCTTTGTCATTATCGGACTTGTCGACGGTATTTTAGCCGGATTAACTACTTCAATGCCCGGTGGATTCTTTCCGAATGTTATTGATAAATTAGTGACCTCCACCATTGTGTTTTTGGTCATTTATTTATTTGCTCATTACTTTCAAGCAAAGGGCAAATACGTCTTTGGTGTCGTCTTAGCAGGTCTTGGTACTGTGCTCAGTGGAACTATATTCTTGACTATGGCTATTCTTGTTGCAGGTATGAATTCGGCAGCATTCGGTGCATTGTTTATCACTATGGTGCTCCCGACTGCACTTGCCAACTTGGTTCTGTTCGCTGTCCTCTATCCAATTATCGTCAAAATTGGCGAACGGAGCGGATTTCTAAAAACGTTACCGAAACCGACGCTTCACTAAAAAATATTGAAAACTCCGATTCTGTTTAGAATTGGAGTTTTTTTGTTCTTTGAATATATGATTTCAAGTGATAAGCAGCGACAGCTGGGGTATAATAGAAGTAATCACGAACGTATACTTTAAATGAAGAGGTGAATAAAATGGGAAAATTTTTCTCGTACACGATTGGAGCAATTGTCGGTGGAGTAGTCGGCGGCACGATTGTTCTCCTGACAACGCCTAAAAAAGGTGAAGAAATTCGAAGCGACATAAAAGAAAAGGCAGCCTCTATTCAGCAGCCGTTAAAAGACGCGGCAAATAACTTAAGCTTAGTTAAAGATCGCGTTATTGCTCTGAAGGATGACAGCGTTCCGGTTCTTAAATCGGCAGTCTCGGATATTGGCAATCTTTTGCAAGAATGGAAAGACGATGTCCAACCTTATCTAACGAAAATCAAGAACAACGTCGTTCAATTGGAAGCAGCAAAAGAAAAGCTGACTAACAAATTGACGGAGCATTCTCCAGAGAAAAAACCGGGTGAAGAAGAGACACCGCCATCACTGTAATGGCCATTTATTTTTGAACTCTAAACGAGGATTAATGCTAAAAAGGCTGGTGCAAATAGCACCAGCCTTTTTTCTGATCTGTAGATTAATTTTTGTATGTCAAAACGCCCAGACACCATTTCGGAAAACCGGCTCCCATTCGCCTTCTGCATTTTCGCCATCAATATCTAATTGATCGGAGCCGACCATAAAATCAACATGAATCAAGCTGTCATTCGCTCCATGCTTTTTCAATTCTTCCGCCGACATTTCCGTTCCACCATCGAGGCAAGTCGGATAGGCTTTTCCAATTGCCAAATGGCAGGATGCATTTTCGTCATAAAGTGTCGTAAAGAAAACAAGACCTGACTTTGAGATCGGCGAATCATTAGGAACAAGCGCAACTTCCCCTAAAAAATGTGAGCCTTCATCTGTGTCAATCATGTGATTGATCAGCTCCTCGCCCTCTTTGGCATTCACGCGCGTAATACGTCCATTCTCAAAAGTGACCGATAACTTCTCAATCAATTTACCGCCGTAAACAAGCGGACGAGTCGCCATAACTGTACCATTAACTCCATTTTTTACAGGCAATGTATAAACTTCTTCAGTTGGAATATTAGGAACAAAAGGAGTTCCCGAACTGTTCACTGCTGCTCCCCCGTCCCAGTGATAATCAGGATCGAACTCGATCTCTAAATCTGTGCCTGGAGCTTTATAATGCAGCCTTTTATATTTTTTCTTATTTAGAAAAGAAACCTTATTAGCAAGTGTCTTCTTGTGATCCTCCCAAGCTTGTACCGGATCATCACAATCCACACGTGTCATTTTGAAAATAACTTCCCATAAGTCGGCAACCGCAAGCTCTCTGATTTTGCCGGGGAACAGTTTCTTCGCCCATTCAACGGTTGGAAAGATTAAAATGGTCCAGCTGACACGGTCGGACATGCGATAATCATAATAGGTGTTTAATGCGCGCCACATCGTTTCTTGGTCAAGCGCCGCCTTTTTCGGATCAATACCGTCCATCATACCAATTCCTGTTGTCCGGATGTCAATACAAGCAGCCCCCCTCTTGACCAAGTCCTCAAGCTTGTTGGCTTTCCAAACCGGATATTCGCTGATCACTGTCTCCGATGCATGCTTGAGCCGCAAATGATCCAGTTTATCGTCCGTCCAGTTAAAGAACACGCGTTTCGCTCCGGCCTCATATGCTTTTTCCGTTACAATGCGTACAAGCTCGCCTGCATCAATTGGTGCCTTGATCAGTACTTCCTGTCCTTTCTGAACATTTGCGCCTACTTTTACAGCCAATTCCGCATATTTTTCGAGTTTTTGAGCAAAGGTTTTCAAATCGAGTGCCCCCCGTCTAATTTGCAATGAACAAATTTTTCTTACCAAGTCTATTCTAACACTTGGCAAGGGTATAAATGCAAACGTTACCAATAATTGAAGAAAACTTTTCTTAGTTCATCTGGTGAACACTGAATGTTACATCATTTTTAGCTAAATTAATCGTCTGTGCACGCAGGTAGAGACCCTTCTGCACTTGAACATCCGTTAAATTAATATAAATTTGCCGCTTGTTCGGTTGAATAGCTACCCATTTTGGAAATTTTGATCCGCTTTTCAAAAAGCTGAGCACCTGCTTGTCCGGAAGAGGAATACTGCCCAATTTAACATCAGTTTCTTTCAGCACAATATCACCATTAGATACTGAAGGTGTGAAGGTCAAGGAAAACGGAATCGCAGTAAATAAGAGCTTATACTTACCGTTCAAAACAACCTGATCGCCAATATCAATATGATAGGTGAGCCTGTTATTTCCATTAGAATCAATTTGATCATTGATCATATTCTCCAGCTGCTGCTTGTTCGCCTGCACGGAAAAAATAGCTTTTCCTTCGGTGCGATCCGTTTGCGGTGTCGGACTGTCTGTTGCAGAAAAACCATTTGTCAGCATGCCAAGTACAGCAATCACCAAGGCTAATTCAATCACAAGTAATGATAATAAAGCGATTTTCCATAAATTTTTCTTTTTCTTGGGATAAGTTGCAGCGTTCACGTTTCTTTTCCCTCTCCTTTACACACCTATATAGGTACCAGTACATGCAAGATTTTTTACCTATTTAAACAAGCCAATAGTTTATTTATTATAACGCAATTTTCGACTCATGCGAAATATGCTGAAACAAGTACATAATTTCGGCACGCTGCAACCAGTGAATTCATGTAGAAGGAGTCATCAATAACTCGACAATGGGGGCAAGTTTCAGTTAGAATGAACAGTGTCGCAAACAGATGGTAACCGTATTTGATAAAATTGCCGATTGCGACGGATAACCGCGCGCAACTACGAAATACTGTTGTAATGTGGAACAATATAAAATAGGAGTGGACGTAGTGAAGAAATTAATGATGATTCTGGCCGCTGTTATCGTTCTCGCAAGTCTCGCAGCCTGCGGGAACGGCGGAGATAACGCCGCAGTAGTGAAAACGAAAAGCGGTAATATTACAAAAGAAGAATTTTACAATGAATTGAAAAAGACCAATGGAGAAGCTGTCCTTCAAAATATGGGTTACGAAAAGCTCTTGGAAAAGAAATATAATGTATCCAAGAAGGCTGTTGACGCGAAATATGATCAAGTTCGCAAGACGTTCTCATCGGAAGACCAATTCAAGCAGGCGCTAACACAGAACAGTCTGACTGAAACTACGTTCAGACGCCAAATTAAAGACTCCCTAATGATGACGAAGGCTCAGCAGGACGGCATCAAGGTTACAGACAAAGCACTTAAGGATTACTATAATAAGAACAAGACAACATTGACAGAACTTAAAGCGAGCCACATTCTCGTTAAATCAAAGAAAACCGCACAATCCATTCAAAAGAAATTAAAGGATGGAGCAGATTTTGCTAAATTGGCGAAACAATATTCAACGGATACAGGCTCTAAAGATAAGGGCGGCGAGCTTGGCTGGTTCAAACAATCAACTATGGTTGCCGAATTCAGCAATGCAGCAATGAAACTGAAAGTCGGCGAAATCAGCCCGCTTGTATATTCGAGCACGGACGGCGGCTATCACATTATCAAGCTTGAGGGCAAAAAAGATTCGTATAACGATCTGAAATCCTCAGTAAAAGAAGCTTACCTTGCAAGCAAAGAAAAATCTCAAGATACGGTAATCAAGAACTTGATTAAGAATGCTGATGTTCAAGTGAAGGACAAGGCTTTCAAAGATCTTTTCAATTCAACCTCAACCTCAACGACAACGCAGCAATAACACGAACAGAGAAGAACACGAATCGGAGCACCTATCCGATTCGTGTTTTTTTTGCCTTGAGTCACTAATTTTCAAGGATCGAAGCTAGGAAAATCAATTGTCCATCTTCAATAAGGTTGCAAATAATTGATAACTGGTCACTTTTGATTGATCAAGATGAATTCCTGCAGGAGTTTCTTGATTTGCTGTAAACGTTACGACATATTCGTTTTCCTTATTGGGTGCAATATGATCTTCAATGAGAATTGTGGTGATCACCCGATTAAATAAAATGAATCCTCCAGGACCATTCCATATGACAATAGCCGAACTGGAATCTGCTTTCTCAGTGATAAGTGTATTGCCCGAAGCGTCTTTCCTCCAAATTTGAATAAGAGCAGGTACGCATATGGAAATAGAAGCGGACAAACTGCTCATCCTATTTAATGGTATTGTGCCTGTAGGACGCCACTCAATAACCGCATTAAGCCAAACTGTTTCTTCATCAGTTGTACCGTCCACCCTAAGTTCACTAATCACATGATCGTCACAAAACGGAACAGCATCCGGTTTTTTGTATTGTCTTCTTTTTTTATCGCCATCTTTGTCCGATCCGAAGCCTGCCCCCTTATTATTAGAATCATCCATATCAGTCACTTCCTTATCTGTTTACTGCCTCTCTTATATTCTATTTTTCTGCAGTATCGTTGCATGGACCGATAACGGAAGTAATTCACACATTTTTTTCCAATAGTTTTTTGTTCTATTATGGTTGGCCGGTTCAGAGTAATTTTAGGCATTCTTAGTTATGCAAAAAAAAATCCGAAAGCCTGTTCAAGACATGGCTCTCGGATCTTTACGGTTGCGGCGCCGCTCTTTCTCGGCGTCCATTCGTTTCATGTACACATTACCTTGCTCTTCGACCCACTCTTCATCGACTTCTTTATCCTGCTTGGATAAATTAAATGCTTGATAACCGCTGAATATTATACCGGCTACAACCAGATATACCCACCAAGCTACGCTTTCCAGCATGTTGATCACGGGATCAATCATTCCGAACTGCTGCATTAAAAAAAGGATGAATAGCGCAGCAACGATAAATAATGAACGTTTAGCCTGCTTCATGTTTCCGCCTCCCAGCTAGCTACTCGAGCGTTGTCCCAATTTTTACTTGCAATGTAGCCTATGCGAAGAAACGGAAAATTAGACCTTAGCTGTTCTCTTGAAATGGAGGCTGCAATTCATCTTCAGTATCGCTGGTATCAAATGACGGTCTGTAAAGCGTTCGATTGTTCATAGCAAAGATACGTTCTGAAAATTCGCCAGGACGTGTTTTACGTACAGCACGGGTCATCACGTTTATTTTAGCGTCCATGTCATCAAGGATATGGAGAATTTCAGCTTCCTTGAACATCGGCGGTTTTGGACTGCCCCATTCCGGATTTTCATGATGACTCAGCACCATATGCTTAAGAAGCAAAACCTCTTCCTTATCACCAATACCGAGTTCATCTGCTGTTTCGCCAATATTGGCGACCATAATCGAGATATGACCAAGCAGATTTCCGGGGAGTGTGTAGCTGGTCGCAGTCACTCCGGACAACTCCTCAAGCTTCCCCATATCATGGATGATAATGCCCGCGTACAATAAATCTTTATCGATTTCAGGATAGAGATTGACAACTGCCTTCGCCATATCCAACATGCAGCACACATGGTAAGCCAGTCCTGAAAGAAAATTATGATGGATACTTACTGCAGCAGGATATTCGAAAAAGTCATGATGATGTTTCTTTAAAAGAGCTCGTGTCAGGCGTTGTATTACCGGATTCTTGATTTCAAATAAGTATTGTGTAATCTTCTCATTAAGTTCCTCAATTGATAATGGAGCCGACATCACAAGTTCCGCCTTGTTCACCTGATCATGTTCTGTAGCGGGACGAATTGTACGGATTTTGAATTGATTTCTGCCTCTGAATGTCGTAATGTCTCCTTCAGCAAGCACCACTGCGCCAGCAACGTAATTCGCTTCATCTTCCGCCGTGCTGCCCCACAGCTTGGATTCGATGTCACCTGTTTTGTCCTGTAAGTATATCGTAAGAAAAGGCTTGCCATTGCTGGCCAATCCCTTGGTCACGCTCTTTATCAACAGGAATTCATGAACATGCTCGCCTTCTTTATAAAACGCGATTCCCTTCACCATGAACCCTTCCCTTCAAATAACCTTATTTTAAAATGTCATTTTAAAATAAGGTAAGTATAAGACAACAATCAATCTTTTTCATTCAATGCATCTGATCCATTGTCCGGTTTTTCCTTAGGCGGAGCCGGTAAAGTCATTTCAAATACGACGCCGTCCTCAGTATTAGCAACATGAATGACTCCATGATGATTATGAATGATTCGTTTAACAATTGCCAGCCCTAATCCAAATTGTCCTTTTTCTCCCTTTTGGAAAGGCTGAAACATAGCCTTACGTTCATGCTCCGGAATTTCCGGTCCATCATTCTTAACATTGATCAGAGACCTGTATCTGCTGCTTCCGTCAGCATCAATCCATATATTATTCTTCGCATAACGCAGTGCATTTTCTACTAAGTTTTCCAGTACGGTCTGCATTTGCTCTTGATCAGCGTAGATCAGTGTATCCTCGCCGCCAACATGGATTTCAATATCTGCCCGCTGAGTAATGAATCGCTCACGCACTAAATCTGCCAAATCACCAAAGCGAATAAGTGAATAGCGCATTTGCTTATCTCCGAGTGAATCAAATCGGGTAAAATAGAGCAGCTTGCGCACCCGTTTCTCCATCTGCTGAGATTCTTTGATAATAATATCCATCGAATCATTTAGACCGCCATTGGGGTAGATACCGTCTTTAACAGATTGCGCGTAACTTTGAACTATCATGATTGGCGTTTTCAATTCGTGAGATGCCTGCTGAAGAAATACTTTCTGGGATTGATCATACTTAATCAGGTTGAGCCGCATTTCTTCAAATTGAGCAGAAAGGCGTTCATATTCCACATCGCCTTTCCATTCGAACGGCTTTTCCCAATTTAAACGTGAAATTTCTTTAAATCGTCTGCCTAGTATATCAAGCGGCCGTTTGATATAACGTGCCAGCCAAAATGCAAGAAATAGGCTGAGGATACTCGCCATCGCAAACGTAAAGATCAAGCGGCTCCATAAATTGTTTCTTAATTCATTGTTGTAGGTATCTCGCATATAGGAAATCAGATAACTGTCAGATGATCGTCTGACGACTATATAAAATGTCGAATCATTTTGCTTCAACTCATATCGGGCTAACACACTTTTCTGATGTCTAATTTGCCCTTTCATTTGCTTCAAAATGCTACCGTCAGATGGGAGAATTCCAACCAAGGTTTGAAATTTTTTATTGACCAACACGGTCCAAACAGATCTTGTCGAGTCGTAATTATGAATACTTGTGCCAGGATTATCTACTCCATAGCCTCCGACAATCCCTTGAAAATTAAGCAATTGCTGCACTTCAATGGTTCGGAACGTATTTTCCTTGAGCGTATTTTGTATGGTATAGGGGTAGACACTGAGAATAATCAGTCCGATCACGCACTCAAGAAACGCGAATGAGAGCCAGATCCGTTTTGTCAACGTCATTTTAAATGGCAATCTCATGAGACAATCCTATACCCGGAACCATAGACCGTTTCAAGTGACAAACGCCCCATCTTTCGGCGGATGCGGCGTACCACATCATCTACCGCACGATCCGATCCGACATAATCGCCGCCCCATACCTCGGTCAGAATATCTTGACGTGATTTGGCGACATTGACGTTCTCCACTAAATAGAGCAGCACATCAAATTCTTTCGTCGTGAGCTCAATCATCTGATTCTCCTCATCAAACACTTTGCGACGAACAACATCGAGCTGATATTTAGAGATCACCATCCGATTCTCATGGATACCTGCGCCGTACACACGATGCAGCAATTTTTTAACACGAATAACCAGTTCTTTTGGCAAAAATGGCTTTGCTAAATAGTCGTCGCTGCCAAGCTCCAGTCCCAGAATTTTGTCTAGATCCTGATCCCTTGCCGAAATAAAAATAACCGGCTGTTCCGAATGGTTTTCTTTTATTTTTTTTATCAAATCATACCCTGACATACCGGGCAGCATGATGTCCAAAATCCAGAGATGGACACCGTTATGCATATAGTCCAATGCCTCTTCAGCCGTATGGAAAACAGATACATTCCAGCCTTCATTTTCCATGTAAGCTTTGAGAATGGACGCTAAGCTTTCTTCATCTTCAACAAGATTAATTTTAAAGAGTGTTTCATTCATTGTGAAATCATCCTTATACGATTCATATTGTATCTCTTAAATTATAGCATGCACGAATTGCCATAAAGATAAATGAAACAAATTCCATAATGTTTGATTATTTTTGCGAAGCAGATATCCGCTCCTGCTGATCCGACAGATTAAGTACTGCTTCAGGATGCTTATGAAGATAGACACTGTCATGACAGGTCAGCACAATAACCTGTCGTTCCTGGGCAACTTTATTAAGTAGAGTGTACACCGTTTCTGAACGCTTTCGATCAAAATTTACAAATCCGTCATCAATAATCATTGGCAAGGTTTCATAACCGCTAAAGATCCGCATCAGAGCAAGCCGTAATGAAAGATAGAGCTGTTCTGCTGTTCCACGGCTCAACTGAGAGGCAAGAAGCGTAAGACCGTCTGAGTCTTCAACGATGAATCCATCGTCACTGAGCAAAATTTTCTTATATCGCCCTGCGGTTACTGAACAGAAATAGTCCGCAGCCTCTCGGAGCACGCGCGGTAGACGTTGTTCACGATATTGTTCCTTTGCCTCACGAATCGCCCATAGTGCCGTTTGATACGCTGACCATTCCTTAGCTTTAATACCGGTTTCTGTCAAAAGTTCATGATACCGATCAAGAGTATCTCGATAGGAATCATTTTTTTCCAAGACCAAACATTGCGCTCGATCATCTGCCAGCTGGTCGCGAACACGTTTCAATTCGGATTCATACGCAGCAATACGATCTTTGAACTCCTGTTCGGTCAATCCTTCCCATTTATGATTTTCCACATAAGACACATAAACCTCAATTTGCTCGTCCGAACCGGTCAGCTCAAGCAACTGCATTCTGCTCGTCTCCAGCTGTTTATTAATGGACTTGCGGCGTTCTTCTTTTTCTACTGCCTCATAAAACTGTTTTTCATTGTCAACATGTGTCTCTGTAAACAATGCCTTTTGATCATTTTCGAGTGCCGTAATTCGGCTTACATAGCGTTCTCGTTGCTTCTTATAAATCTGGCGCTGTTTCTCTAAATCTTCCCAGCGTCGCTTCTGCTCCATCTGCTCTTGGCAGCAATGCTCTAAATAATTTGCATCAGCACCAGCACTGCCCATTTTCTCTGCCAACAGTCCGGTCTCCCGTTCGAAGCCCTCGTGAAGAACAATCAATCGCTGCAGTTTAGCTTCGAGCACATCGAGTTTTTGACAAAGCTCTTGTGCGGTGTTCACCAGCCTGACTTTATCCTCAACGCCTGTCAAATCATCCACGAAATAGCCGCGTTCCTGTAACCATGACTTGATGCCGTCCTCTTGTACATCACATGACTGCGTACATGCCTTCTGCTGATCGGTTAACTGTCCAACATCTGCTTTTGCCAGACTGAGTTGTTGTTCCAGCAATGCACGTTCAGCGGAGAGTCTGTCGTCTTCTGCATAAGTCCGTCTATCTGCTTCCCCATCATGGATACGAGGAGCAAAGAAAATGCTTCCAATGGCGATCGCCCCTAATAAAAGTACCGGTACTCCCGCAAACGGTGTTATTGCAATTGAAGAAAAAACAGCAAATATAACGGACAGAATGATTAATCCAATGATCAGCACTCGCGATTGCAAGGGATGGGCCGCAACCTTAGCGCTTGATTTTCTTTCTGAAAAAGCATGTTTCACATCAATTGTTCTCAGCTGTTTTTCCAAGGTTTCTTTTTTCTCTAGTGCTGCTTTCAAATCACGTGCCAAGTCGCGACGCTCATCTACGAGCTTTTTCCAAATACTGAGCTTTTCTTTTAATTGTTCGCCAAGCGTTGCTTCAGACGATGCTTTGCGAATGACGCCCAGTGTCCATCCCGCACCCAGAAGGTCACAGATTCGTCGTATAGCAACTCGTTGCTGGTCGATCTCGTCTTCAATACGATGTCTTTCTTTTTCATTTTGTTGATCATCGGCAGCTTTGCTAAATAACCGTTGAAGCGCCGGCTCTTGCTCCTTCCACCGCTCATCCACATGAATGAATTTGCCTGATTCAACCAACTTTCCGAGTTGTTCGTCCAGCTCACTAATCTCATTTTTAAGTGATCGAAGCAGTTTACACGAATCATCATAATGTTCTTTCACATTTTGCGGGAAAGACTGCTCAGGTCCCATGCATTGGCGCTCATGATTCAGTGCACGATACGTATTAATCAGCGGAAGAGCAGCCGAAAATGATGTCCACAATTGGTATTCGTGCTGCACCTTTTTCTTTTTAAGTTCCAACTGCTTCAATTGTTCTTTTCCATCATGCACGCTGTTTTGAAGCTGCTGATAGCTGTCCAGCTTCTTCTCCCATTCCCTTAGCTGGGCGGAACAATTATTCAATTCAGCGAACAGGCGATTGATTTGTGGTTTTTTACCGCTCTTCTTAAACAAATCGGCGCACTGTTTTTCCAATTTTTGTTCCAGTTTTCCCAATGTCCCGCTGCCAATCATCCCTGCTCCAAGCAGCAGATCATTCATATCTGCGGGATTCATCTTATCAATGTTTCGGAGTCCATCCAAATCAAAACAAAAAACACTCTCGTAAAGGAGTCTGTTTGTGCTATGCAAAAATTCGTTTAAATCCGCAGACTCACCGTTTTCCGTACTAAAGCTCAGCTCTTCTTGACCGTCAAGGGTCCGTTCAAGCCGATACGTTTTGCCGTTGTCCGCCGTAAATGCTAATGAACCGCCGATCGATCCGGAACGATTTTTTCCGTTCCATTTCTCGAGTAGCTTCTTTGAAGGAAAGCCAAATAACTGGCTCAAAATAAACGCCATAATCGTTGACTTTCCTGATTCATTTTCTCCATAAATCATCGTAATCGGTGCTTGCGGCAATTCTATTTTCTTTTCTTCAAAACGGCCGAAGTGATGAACGGTCAGCGTCTTCAATTTCATCGTCATGGCGAGATCTCTCTGGAAAACTCGCCGCACCTCCCCCCAGAGCCGTCATTCGTTTTTTTCCAAGCTTGCTCCCGTTAATGCATCTGCAAGCAATTGTTCACTTTTTCTGCGAATCCATTCTTGATCTTCCTCAGACAGGCGTTCAAGATAACGTCGCCCTGAGTGGTGACCGTAAAGTACCTCGGTCGCTTGCTGTACACTGTCCCCTTCTTCTATATAACGAAATAAATCGCCAAGAAAGTGAGGACTGCTCAAAATCTGCTGCTTGTCCCAATGACTGCGGAACTCACAAGCATCCGGAACGAGCCAGATAAAGTCCCTTAATTCCTTCTCATCCTCGTTAAGTGCGTCAATGAGCTCATGAAGCAGTTCTTCTGTCTCACTGCTTTGCATTTCAGGACCTGTAAAAGAAAAACGCAGACGGATAAACGCTCCTGCTTGCTTCTTTCGTTCCTTTTCTTTGAGCGCATTTATGGTCGTTTCCAATTGATCGGCTGTCACTGTTCCTGAAAAATTGAGTTCACTGCGTCGCCATTCTATATCCGAAGTGGGGAGAAATCGGACCTGCACACCGTGCGGATCCAATTCAACCATTGACGCGCCTTTAGGACCAAGTTCAGATTCTTTGAAGGATAGTCCTTGGATATCGCCTGGATACCAAGCCGGTACCGGGGATAATAATTGCTGCCTCTTATGAATATGTCCAAGCGCCCAATACTGAAATCCTTGTTTTTCCAGCTCGCTTATTGAAAAAGGCGCGTAGTTGCTTTCATCCGTCCCTGAGTGCGGCTCTCCATGGAGAATAGCAATGTGATAATCCGCATTCCCGCTTCTTTCATAATACGGAATCATGTCTTGTTTAATCCAGCGCTGATGATAGCTGAACCCGTACAGTTTGACCGTTTGTCCGCCTGCGCATGTCACCGACATGGCGGAAGGAGTCTCGGGAAAAACATGCACATTATCTGGAAGGATCAGATGACCCCATGCTTTATTAACAAAATCGTGATTGCCATAAATAAGGTAAACAGGAATCGATGCTTCATTTAATCGTTTCATTTCACGTACAAATGCACGCTGTGCTTTAATACTGCGATGACTGTTATCGAAAATATCTCCGGCGATGATCATAAAGTCAGGCCGTTCATGGAGTGCGGTACTCGTGAGGTGATTGAGC
>Ga0334901_1000381_pt1 | contig 62925 bp, 51 predicted proteins | sample GraSluR3_MG_3_FD_207216 | JGI IMG/M metagenome (GOLD analysis project Ga0334901, IMG submission 207216) | Sludge microbial communities from methane-producing bioreactor in Wageningen University, Netherlands - Granular Sludge_15_08-R3 | ecosystem: Engineered > Bioreactor > Anaerobic >...
AAGGCTAACTGTCATTCCCTTCACCACATCGCCATCGTTTTTATACTTTCCTGTAACTGCTCCGTAAACAATACCCATAGTACCAGCAACAAGGAATAGAACACCAATTACACCCTTAATTACTGGAGATGATAGTATCCCACCATCGGCGCCACGCAAGTAACCACTGGCTGGAATAATTCCAATTAGGATAATGGCAACCCAAATAAGCATGGTGTAGAAACTCCAGCGGATACCCTTACGCTCAAGAGGGGTAAGCGGCTCTATGGTTTCCCCCACCTCGTCGCCAGTGTACTTACCAAAACGAGGGGCTATAAACTTTTCGGTAACCCATGTTCCAAGGAATGCAATAAGAAAAGTAGACACCGCCATGAAGTAGTAGTTGGCTGTTGGGTTAACGTGGTAAGTCGCATCGATAATATGAGCGCCCTCCTCGGATAGTCCAGCCACCAACGGGTCGATGGTTCCTAAAATCAGGTTGGCGCTAAAACCTCCGGAAACTCCTGCAAAGGCGGCGGCCATACCCACAATGGGGTGTCGACCCACTGCAATAAATATTACTGCAGCCAATGGAATTAGCAGTACGTAACCAATATCACTGGCGGTATTGGAAAGGATACCCGCCAGCACAACCACAAAGGTTAGTATGCGGCGAGGCGAGGCCAGCACAAGCTTGCGAATTAGAGCGCCAATTAGACCGCTACCCTCGGCAATACCAATCCCCATGATGGCTACCATTACAATGCCAAGTGGGGCAAAGCTGGTATAGTTATGCACCATATCGACAATAATACGGTTTAGCCCCTCCTTAGATAAGAGGTTCACCGTTCGGATTGCCTCACCAGTTGCAGGGTGAATAACCTCCCACCCCAACCAGTGGCCAATAGCCGAAAATGCCAATGCCAGTAGGGCAAAGATGCCAAAAAGCGATGCTGGGTGAGGCAATGCGTTCCCCCCCCGCTCGACAATGTTCAAGAACTTGTCGATAAGCGATTTTTTCTTTTTTGTCTCTGTCATTATAATTGATTTTTAATATATGCCAATAAAAAAACTGTCTCTTCGCTCAAAGAGGCAGTTAGCTTAAGGTTTAGTTTTCATTAGGGCAACTATTTTGACTACAAAAGTAGCTAAAGTTTAAACCCCAAGATACAAATATCGTCAATTTGATCCTGCTCCTTTTGGTGTTGCTCTAAGGCCGACAGGAGCATATCATGCTGTACATCATTTGCTTTTCCATCTATCTTCAGGAGCAGATCCATCAAGTTTCGTTGTCCAAACTTTTTGAAATTACCGTCCATTTGATCGATATACCCATCGGTTGTTAAATAAAGCGACTGGCTCTCGCTAAGATCGATGGAGTGGTTGGTAAAGTAACGCTTCTCCTCACGCTGATACCCACCCACCGAACGGGGATCCCCCGCAATTCGCTCAACATTACCATTATTCACTATGTAAAGAGGCCTACTAGCCCCGGCAAATGTTGCTTTACGCTTGTGCAGGTCGATGGCCACAAGGCATACATCCATACTAATATGCCCCTTAGAATCGTTAATATCTTGCTTAAGAGCTCGCCGAACCTGCTTATGCATAAGCTCTAGAATTACCGCCGGGTTGTAGGTTCGCCACTCGTTCACAATCTGGTTAAGCATAGTGTTGCCAATAACCGACATGAATGCCCCCGGCACACCATGGCCTGTGCAGTCTACAACTGCAGCAAATAGCTGGTCGTGGGCATTGCTGAACCAGTAAAAATCGCCCGACACAATGTCCTTGGGCATGAATAGCACCACATGGTTGGGAAAGAATTTGTTGAGCTGCTCCTGGTTGGGTAAAATAGCTTGCTGGATGGTTTGGGCGTACTCAATACTGCTGATAATGCGCTCATTCTTTGCCTCAATAATCCGCTGCGAGTTTTCCAATATTTTATTTTTCGACTCAATCTCATCGCGTTGCGCCAAAATCTCTTCCTGCTGCTGAAGCAACTCCTCGTTTTTCTCTAGAATTAGTTCTTGCTGAAGTGCTAACCTAGTATTCGATCGTTTTTTGTTTTGGTATGCACTGTAAATAATTACCATTACCACTAGGGCCATTGTCAGTATCAATACCAAAAGGTTCCTAACTACGCGCTGCCTATTTGCCTTTTCCTGCATCTGCACCTCATGCTTTGCCTGCTCTATACGCGCCTCGTGCATCTGTTTCTCAAAGTTGTAAAGCATCTCGGTTTGCACCATTTGCTTCATGTTGTCCTCGTTGAACAGGCTATCGCGAGCGCTAATGTACTTTTTGTAATGCTCGAATGCTTTGGCAGGATTATTTTGTCGCTCGTAAAGCTCACTGAGCTTTTTATTACTCTCCGAGATTAAATCGGTTGCCGATATAGTTTTTGCATGCTGTAAGGCATCCAGATAATGTTGTGTAGCCTGTGAATACCTCCCCTGCTTAAAGGCAAGGTTGCCCAAATAAATTTTGCATTCCGACAATCGCTGGTGATTGCCTAAACTCCTAAAGATTTCGATTGCCCTATGAAGATAGTTGTTGCTTAGTTCAAAATTACCAAGTTCAGTATAAATCGAACCTATCTCGTTATACAAAATCCCAACGCTATCACCATCAATATCTGACTCTTCGTACTTTTTAGCCAGAACTAATGCTTTGAGAAAAAAATCGAGAGCTTCGTTAAAATTGCCCATTTTTTTGTGAACCTCACCAATGTTGATGTATGATATGGATACACCGTACTCACTGCCAGCCAACTCTTCAAGTTCCAATGAGGCCATGTAGTACTCTAGGGCTTTGGGCAAATCATTCTGATAGAAATAGACTATACCAATATTATTCAGTGCACTGGCTTTACCCAGGGTATCGTCAACCTGTTCAAAGAGCGATAAGGTGCTGAGAAGGTGCTCAAGCGCACCGGGGTAGTTGCCTTGTATGCGATATATTGATCCGATTTGATTTAAGGCCATAGCCTGCCCTCCAAGGTTGCTCAAGGCAGAGTAGTTTTCAAGGCTGGAGTATAGGTACTTAAGGGCTTGGGTATAGTCGCTATTAATTCGATGTAAAATGCCTATATTAAGTAGCATGCTGGCTACCCCTTGCAGCATGCCTGCCTCTTCGCATGCAACAATTGCCCTTTTGGAGCAATCAATGGCTTCCTGAATATCTCCTGTTCTATATAACTCTTCGGCCAAGCTATATAGCTTCTGGGCATACTCTACCTTATCGTTACTACCAGTGGTTGTTACATCCGTTTGCGAAAGGGATACAAAGGGTAATATAAGCATTACGAGCAATACATAAATTCTACTCAATGATCCCATGTTAAGGTTAGCAATTTCCGATTAGTAAAAAGGAACAATCTATAGCACATCTATTCAACTTCAGCATATCAACTCTTAAATACTGTTTTATTATCACAAAGTTTCAAAAAATTATCAAGAATACATTTTTTTTCCTAATTTGCCTTAAATTTCAACCCTAAAATATGTCCTATGGAAATAAAAGGAACAGCCGTAAAAACAACGCCAGAATTTGTTAAGGAACGTTTCCCCGGTCGATATATGGAATGGTTACAGTCGATGCCCAGTTCATCACGAACAATTTTTGAACAGCCCATATACGCCACCAGCTGGTACGATCTTATCGAGTCGGTTATTATTCCTACCCAAAAGGTTGGAGACCTTTTTTTCGATGGAAACCACACCGAAGCTGCTCATATGCTTGGCCGCTACAGCGCCGAAGTTGCGCTCAAAGGTATTTACAAGATATTTGTTAGGGTAAGTAGCCCACACTTTGTGCTTAGCAGGGCATCGAGCATCTTCTCGGCATACTACAACCCCTCGGTAATAAGAGTTATTGAGAGCAAAGATAGGCGTTGCGTACTTGAGCTTAAACAGTTTAAGACCAACGAGAAGCTAATTATGAATAGAATTGCAGGTTGGGTAGAGCAAACACTCGAAATTACCCTTAAACGTGCGCTAAGCGTAGTTGTTGAGAACAATGAAGCTGGTACCGAATTAGAAACATTAATTACCATCGAGTGGGATTAGTATAACACTCCAGAAATCTCATCTGTAAATATTCTAACCCGACTTTAGGTCGGGTTTTTTGCATCCATCAGCAATCAATTTCATATTTTTGCCAACTGTAGTCCGATGTGAATGTAAAAAACTGAAGCAATGAGATTAGAAAACATCAACGGTTTAATGCTGGGGCAATTCGAGAACTTGCTAAAGCATAACAACCACATTACTCACTTTGTAACCACCCGGCATGGTGGTGTGAGCACTGGTGCTTACAACAGCTTTAATCTTAGCTTAAACGGAGATGACAACCCTAGTAATGTTTTGAATAACAGACAGAAACTAGCAGATACATTAGGCTTAACAACCAACGATTTTGTTTACCCAATACAGGTTCACGGTACCAATACTCCAAGAGTTTACGAAGCCGATAGAGGCAGAGGCACTCAAAGTCCAAGTAATGCATTTAAAGATACTGATGGCTTTATAACCAACGTGCCTAGGCTTTGCCTAATAACCCTTGCCGCCGATTGTGTACCCATTGTCTTCTTCGACCCAGTTCACAAAGCCATTGGTGTGGCGCATGCCGGATGGAAAGGAACCACCATGAGAGTTCCTGCGAGTCTGGTTGATTCGATGTCCGAAGAGTTTGGTACAAATCCAAAAGATTTGATTGTGGGTATAGGTCCATCGGGTGGCCCCTGCTGCTACGAGGTGGGAGATGATGTAATAGCGGAGGTAGAAAAAAGTTTCGACCTGAATAAGGTGATTAAAAACATAAAAGGCAAAACCATATTCGATATGTGGGAAGCCAACAAAACCACCCTAATTGAATCGGGTGTAAGGCCTGCTAATATTGAAGTGTCGGACCTGTGTACAATCTCTCAGAATGAAACATTTTTCTCGGCCCGTCGTGGCGATGATGGCCGATTTGTGGCTGGAATATTCCTAACCTAACCTACAAATACATTTGGTTTTTGTATTTTGCATGCACTTTTTCATATTGAATCAATTCATTTCGTTAAACCTATTAACCTAAACTCACATGTCACATCACACCGAAAACGAAAAGATTATGGGTTTACCCGAAAATGCGTATCGGGAGCTAAACCCAGGCGAGGAGTACCAACCAATTATGTCGCCCCTAAAAATTGTCCCCGAAGTTAGCACCTATTCTGTTGCTTGGGGATTGATTATGGCAGTTGTTTTCTCGGCTGCTGCTGCTTACTTAGGGTTAAAAATTGGGCAGGTTTTTGAAGCGGCCATTCCAATAGCTATTATCGCCATTGGGCTTTCAACGGTTACTAAGCGAAAAAACGCACTGGGTGAGAATATCATTATCCAATCCATTGGCGCCAGTTCAGGCGTAATTGTTGCTGGGGCAATCTTCACCCTTCCTGCGTTGTACATACTTAACCTTGAAGCGCATTTTTACCAAGTATTCCTATCTTCATTGCTGGGAGGTTTTCTCGGGATTCTTTTCCTTATCCCATTCCGCAAATTTTTTGTTCACGATATGCACGGCAAATATCCATTCCCCGAAGCAACAGCAACCACAGAGGTTCTTGTTTCTGGTGAAAAAGGAGGAAAGCAAGCTAAGCTACTACTGATAAGTGGACTTGTTGGCGGTTTGTACGATTTTATTATAGCAACCTTTGGCTGGTGGAGCGAGGTTTTCACCACACGCGTTATCCCCATAGGTGAACAGCTTGCCGATAGAGCCAAAATGGTTTTCCAAATCAACGTAGGGGCAGCCATTGTTGGATTGGGATATATTGTTGGGTTGAAGTTTGCAGCTATTATCTGCGCCGGATCTTTTGTGGGGTGGTTTGTACTTATTCCATTCCTTAACTTTTTTGCCGAGGGAATGACCTCTCCAGTTGGGTCAAACGTTCTTACCCTAATTGGCGATATGAGCCCCGAAGAGATGTTTACCCATTACATCCGTCCCATTGGTATTGGAGGTATTGCAATGGCTGGGGTAATAGGCATTATTCGCTCATGGCGAATAATTAAGAATGCCGTTGGGCTAGCTGTTAGCGAAACCGTTGGACGCAAAGGTGGTGCTAGCAAAGAGGAGCTACGCACTCGTCGCGATTTACCGATGAAAATTATCGGTTTTGGTCTTCTTGCTACAACAATTTTAATCTTCATCTTCTTCCAGTTTGGGGTTGTGCATAACTTAACTCATGCCCTTATTGCCATTGGTATCGTTATGGTGATTTCGTTCCTGTTCACCACTGTTGCAGCAAACGCGATAGCCATTGTGGGTACTAACCCAGTATCGGGAATGACGCTTATGACACTTATACTAACCTCGTTGGTGATGGCATCGGCTGGATTGTCAGGCGAATCGGGAATGGTTGCTGCACTTATTATTGGTGGAGTGGTTTGTACTGCGTTGGCCATGGCAGGTGGTTTTATCACCGACCTAAAAATTGGATACTGGCTAGGTGCATCGCCATACAAACAGCAATCGTGGAAGTTCCTAGGAACTCTGGTTTCTGCAGCTACTGTGGGTGGTGTTATTATTATCCTTAACAAAACCTACGGGTTTACTGGCGAGGGTGCTATGGTTGCTCCACAGGCAAACGCCATGGCAGCCGTTATTGAGCCCATGATGAGCGGACAACCAGCCCCATGGCTACTATACATTGCTGGAGCAATGCTATCGCTTATTCTAACATCCATTAATGTTTCGGCACTGGCATTTGCCCTTGGTATGTTTATTCCGCTTCACCTAAATACGCCACTACTTGTTGGTGGTATTATCGCCCATATAGTTTCTACTCGTAGTAAGGATGCAGCAGTTAATAAGTCGCGTCGTGAGCGAGGAACGCTTATTGCATCTGGATTTATTGCTGGTGGTGCACTGATGGGTGTTATTAGCGCTGTGCTTAAATTTGGCGGCATCAACTTTGTTAACCCCGAGTGGGCCGACTCAAATCCTGCACAAATCCTTGGCCTTGGAATGTTCCTTGTTATCTGCGGATACCTTGTTTGGGAATCGCTTAGGGGTAAACCTGAGGAGGAGTAAAAGAGTTTAGAGTTCATAAAGTTTAGAGTTTAATGTTTAGAGTTTAGAGTTCATAAAGAGACTAGAGCGATATGTCACCACCTTAAACATTGAACAATAAACTCTAAACCTTAAACAATCATTCTATCAACACACCTGCTGGCAAGCAGGGAATTCATTTAAACGTTCAAAACTATGATAAACCAAAAATTACTAATCGATCGCTTTTTGCGCTACGTTAAGGTTGATACCCAAGCCGATGATACGGTTACGGATATCTTCCCTAGCACCAAAAAGCAGTTGGACCTTTCCAATATGCTGGTAAAGGAACTCCAAGACCTGGGGTTAAAGGATGTAACCATCGACGAGTACGGCTACGTTATGGCCACCGTGCCGGGCAATATCGACAAAAAGGTGCCAACCATTGGTTTCCTTGCCCACGTTGATACCGCCCCCGATATGAGCGGAAAGGATGTAAAGCCTCGCTTTATTGAGAACTACGATGGTTCTGAAATCATCCTTAACAAGGAGCTAAACGTAACCCTGTCGCCAACCGAGTTCCCTGAACTCAATGGCTACAAGGGACAAACCCTAATTGTTACCGATGGCACTACCCTACTGGGAGCCGACGATAAAGCTGGTGTTGCTGAAATTATGACAGCCGTTGAGTATATGATGAGCAACCCCGAGTTTAAGCACGGCCCAATACGCATTGGTTTTACAGTTGATGAGGAGGTTGGACGTGGAGTTGACCATTTTGACGTGAAGAAATTCAACGCCGAGTTTGGTTACACCCTCGATGGCGGAGCCATTGGCGAGATGGAGTACGAAAACTTCAACGCTGCCGGAGCCAAGGTAACTATCCAGGGTCGTAACATACACCCGGGCTACGCCAAGGATAAGATGATTAATTCAATCCACGTAGCGATGGAGTTCAACAGCTTGCTGCCAGCCAACGAGCGTCCCGAGCATACCGAGGGGTACGACGGGTTTTATCATCTTATAAAAATGGATGGCTCGGTTGAGAACGCAACCTTCCAGTACATTATCCGCGACCATAACAGCGAAAAGTTTGAAGCTCGTAAGGCCTATATCACAAAGGTTGCCGAGTTCATCAATATGAAGTATGGCGAGGGTGTGGTTACCCTTGAAGTTAAGGATCAGTACTACAATATGCGCAAGCAAGTTGAACCAGTGTATCACGTGGTTGAAACCGCCGTTAAAGCTATGGAGCTGGTTGGTGTTAAGCCTAAGGTTAAGCCCATACGTGGTGGAACCGATGGAGCGCGCCTATCGTACATGGGCCTACCCTGCCCCAACCTTTTTGCCGGAGGCGAGAACTTCCACGGCAAGCAGGAGTATGTTGCTGTGGAGAGTATGGTAAAAGCCACAGAGGTAATGCTTAAGATTATTGAGCTTTACGCACAGAAATAAATTTAGCTGTAACGCTAAGGTACTTAAGTGCTGCAAAATTTGCACTTTTGTACCTTAGCGTTTTTTTTTGATGGCACAGTTTAAACCCATATCAAGACCCTGGCAAGTTGCCACCATTATTGGCAGCGTTTGGGGCGCGTTTGAAATTGTGGCGGGCAGCCTGCTCCACAATCTGGCAGTGCCTATGGTTGCCGGTACCATACTATCGGCCATTGGGGTTGTGGTTATGGTTACAGGAGCCAGAATTTATGGCGATAAGGGTATCTTTTGGCGTTCGGCTCTAGTATGTGCTGCCCTAAAAACAGTTTCGCCCAGCCCGGTTATACTCTCACCAATGATAGGTATTGCCCTTGAGGGTGTGCTCATGGAGTTGGGAGTACTGATTCTTGGCCACAATCTGGTGGGCTACATACTAGGTGGAGGTTTAGCCTTACTATCAATCCTAGGGTTTAAATTTGTTAGGCTAATAATGATATATGGAACCGATTTGATGGAAGCTTACAAGTCGGTTTTTAGCTTTGCATTTAGTACCAACACCCTATCGAACTATGGCTACCTTTTACCTGTCCTTTTGCTGATTGTAATCTATATGGCTATTGGTGGCTTTGCCGCATACACAGGTTTTAAGGGCGGAATAAGCATTAAAGCAAGGATGAATGGTAAGGTTTTACCCAACTTAAAACAAAGCCCCGACGGGTATAAACCCCCAATGAGAAGGGGTCAGCACAAAGGTGGGATTGCATTCCTTATCTTTCACATCCTGTGGCTTACTGTATTTATTACCCTTAAGGAAAATGTGCCAATGGTACTCTGGATATCAGGCGGATTGGTATATATCACCCTATGTATCTTCCGCTACGGGAGGATTCGGGCAATGATTTCAAGACCATCCTTTTTGATTATAATCTTACTGGTTTCCGTCGCTTCAAGCATCACCATTTCGCTAGGGATAGATGGAGCCATTGAATCGGCACAGCAGGTAATACACCATGGGTTAACCATTTTTATAAGAGCCTCGGTGGTTATCATCTCGTTTACCTGTATTGGCATTGAGATGATGAGCAAGGGTGTGTCGCAATATTTTTCAGTCAAAGCATTTGCGTCATTCTCCCATTCATACCAATTTGCACATAAGGCTCTACCAAAGCTTTTAAAAGATTTAAAGCTAAGCAAAGGGCAGATACATAAACCAATGCCACTAATCGAGCGGCTATTCTCAAATTTTGCTCACACAAGCCAGTCCGAAGGTAGGCAGCCAAAGGTTGTTATTATTACTGGCGATAAGCACTCGGGCAAAACTACTTTTCTGAAAGAGATGATTGCCCACCTCATGGCAAAAGGGGTGCAATGTGCTGGCTTTTTTGCCGAAGGCTTTTGGGATAACGATGGCAAAAGGGCTGGCTTTAACCTTGTGACCCTACCTCAGAACGTCATCATGCCTTTAAGCGATAGGCACAATACCAGCTGGGAGCAATTTTGCCCATTTTACTACAATCCACAGGCACTAGCAGCTGGACAAAAGCAAATTGATGAATCGCCAAAGGGCAGCATTGTTGCAATGGATGAAATTGGCAAGCAGGAGCTTGATGGCTCTATCTGGGCGAATACACTTGAGAGGTTACTACACCGAAACACAAACTCAGTAATTATCACCGTAAGAAAAACCTACCTTAACGATGTTGTAGAGAGGTGGCATTTGCAAAATGCAACAGTGGTTGATGCCACAACGGATTGCCCCGAGGAGATTGCAAAACTTTTTGAAACTTCAAATAATTAGCAAATCCTCACAAGCTAATTGAGCATCAAAAAGTTTTTTTTTATACAACCATACATATTTAATTAAAATAATCGTAACTTTCTCTTATAAAGGGAAGAGCTCCTTCTGTTATTATTTTTTGTTTCTTCATAAATCCTTTTTGGCCTTTCTGCTCTATAGCTATAATTCTTTAAGGACTAATGCCCAAAATCCCTCCTGAAAAGGTAAACAGAGTAGGCACATAAAAAACCTTAAACCATGAAACAAACAACAAAACTTTTTGGCATCATTTCATCACTGCTAATCCTAGTTGGGGTAATTTTTAAAACGCAGCATTGGCCTGGCGCAGGGGTAATCCTTATGCTAGGAATTGTTGCCTTTGCAGCAATTTACGCCATTCTGCTTTTTATCGACAGGCAAAAAAGTTTAAAATCATCCATCGCGAAAACTAGCAATCTGTTCGTGTTGCTTGCAATGGTTCTTATTTCGGTAGGATTCCTATTTAAAATGCAGCATTGGCCTGGTGCGGGTGTTATTATTTACGTTAGTAATGTTGCACTACTTGCCCTTATCCCCATTAAGTACCTTCAGGCCGCAAAGGAGAAGGACAAAGTAAAAAGCACCAATTTTTACAACGAAGCTTTTGTGATAACCATTGTACTAGGTTTCTCCCTCTTTCTTCTGTTTGTGTAGATAGGCTTAAAAAAACTCAGCGCCAACCTAATGGCGCTGAGCCTCACTCCTAACCTAACCTATGAAAAAACAAAAAAACTATTTTAAAATCCGAAATACTTTTTTGCATTATTGTAGCAGATATCCTTAACCATCCCCCCCACAAGTTCCATATCGTTTGGAATTTCCCCATTCTCAATATCGGTTCCCAACAGGTTGCAAAGTATCCTGCGGAAGTAGTCATGCCGTGGATACGAAAGGAAGCTGCGCGAGTCGGTAAGCATTCCAACAAATTGGCTTAGCAAACCCAAACTCGATAGGGCATTCATCTGCTTTTGCATTCCATCCTTCTGATCGAGGAACCACCAACCACTGCCAAATTGTATTTTACCTGCCACGCTGCCATCGTTGAAGTTGCCAGCCATTGTAGCCAACAGCTCATTATCCCTTGGATTCAGATTGTATATTATGGTTTTGGCCAGCTGATTGGTCGAATCCAGTCGATCCAAAAACCGCGATAGCGGTTTTGCCATCTCAAAATCGCCAATGGAATCGAAACCCTTATCGGCACCCAGCTTTTTAAACATCCGTGACGAGTTGTTGCGCAATGCTCCCAGGTGGAACTGTTGCACCCAGCCCTTGGAATGATCCATGATGGCAAAATGGTAGAGCATTGCCGATTTGAACTTCAGCACCTCATCAACCGACAAATCAATCTTCATCCTCACTCGGGCAAATATCTCCTTTACCTTATAATCGGTATAATCCTCAGCAATTATGGTTTCAATTCCATGGTCGGACAGCCGGCAACCCTGCTCGTGGAAAAAATCATGGCGCAATTTGAGCGCACCTACAAAATCGTCAAAATCACGAATATCAATATTCGTTAACTCCTCAAGCTTCAACAAATAATTGTTGAACGTTTCGGTATCTTCAACCATCATGGCCTTGTCGGGACGCCAGGTGGGCAACACCTTAACCACGAAACCATCGTTGCGGGTTTTAATATGATGTTCAAGATTATCGATGGGATCGTCGGTGGTACAAACCAGCTCCACGTTCATCCTTCGCATAATGCCACGTGCACTAAACGCGGGTGTATTTAGCATAGCCGTTGTCTGGTCGTAAATCTCACGGGCTGTGCTTGGGTTTAATAGCTTTGTTACCCCAAATGGACGACGAAGCTCCATGTGTGTCCAGTGGTACAACGGATTTCGAAGCGTATAGGGAACGGTATAGGCCCACTTCTCAAACTTCTCGTAATCGCTGGCATCACCAGTGCAATACTTCTCGTCGACTCCTAGCGCACGCATTGCTCGCCACTTGTAGTGGTCGCCATCGAGCCAAATCTTGGTCATATTGGAAAACTGATGATCGTTGCCAATCTCCTGCGGAGGAAGATGACAGTGATAATCGATTATGGGCATATCCTTAGCATACTGATGGTAAAGCTCTTCTGCCGTCTTATTCTGGAGCAAGAAATTTTCATCCATAAATGCTTTCATACTGATTTATTTTTAAAATTCTTACTATTATCAACCGCTATAAATCGAAAAGCCTTTTGATATGCCTGTCGAAAATGTTCTCGGTTACCTGTTGCCCAACCAAGTCCTTATGTTGTTTAAGCAGGTTGATGTACCGATCGCCCTGCTCAGCTGCCAGCTTGTACGAAACATGCATTAGCTGCCTAAAATGTAAATTATACTTTGGATGATCGGGGATATGGCGCAGGGTGTTGGCCAAAGTATCGGCACTCCATTCTTCAACTTGCTCAACGGTGGGCAGTTTATTCTTATCAATATCTATAACGGTTGAGTAAGGGCCACACAGCTCTTCGAAACGGCTTAACCCACCTTTGTATATATCCTTCACCAGCTGTAGTGCATCACCACCCGCCATGGCCAATCCAATGGCCTCCTCGAGCCAGGTGGTGCCAGCAGTTTTAACGTGAATTCCCTTATCGTACTTTCTAATTTGCTTACCCATTATTGGGTAAATGCTGAATTTATCGCTACCACTGTGTACGCTTAGCTTCAGATTTCTGGGTAGGCCAAACTCCTTAATGGCAAAGTCGATAACCAGCAGATCCTGCTCAAACTCCTTGGCAAACTGGCTTAAATCGCCCACGTAATCGACCCCCTTATTGAAACGACCTGTAAACTTTGGGGCGATGGTTTGCGCTGGGATGCCCTCGGCAGCAATGGCGCTTAGGATAAAGAACATCTCTATTGGACTCTGTGCCTCGCTTACTTCGTCCATGCTCACCTCGGCCACAAAGTTACCTCTACCCTTTTTGCTCTCGATATGCCTGTAGATGGTGCCAGCCTGCTTAACAGCGTATAAGAATTTGTGGGCAATAGCCGTTAGCATATCCTTATCGATATGAAAAGCCTCATCAACTCCAGGGATAGTGAAATCGCCAAGATAATTTGAGTTATCGCCAACGAATTTGGCAATCTCCTCCTCGGTAGCGCTTTTGCCAATGAAATCGGCCACGTCGAGGGTATAGAAATCGGAATGGTCTATAAATTTATCCACATTCCCCATATTAATATGGTCGGCATCCACAAAGTAGGGTTTTGTCCAACCCAGCGACTTTACAGCAGCATCGGCCTCCCTGCGGGTCATGGCTGGCTCCGAGTGAATGGTCATATGCTCGCGGTTCGACTTGTTCCACACCGGGGCAAACTCAACGCCACACTCCGAGGCTTTCATAATGGCCCTAAGCTGGGCTTCGCCCTGCATCGAGAACCTGTCGCCTACGCCAAACGAATATTTTGTTAACTCCATAGTATATAATTTTTGGTAAAGGTAAAAAAATATTTCCGTGTGCGCACACGGAAATTAAAAAAAAATGCTTTACTTTGTAAAATAATTTTAAAGGGTTTTTTCTTTGTTGTATATTAACTGCTGATTATCAATATGAACAACAATTTATCAAGGGTAAAAATTTCAGATATCGCTCAGCGAGCTGGAGTATCCACTGGTACAGTCGACCGTGTGATTCACAATCGAGGTGAGGTATCGAAAAAAACCCGCGATAAGGTTCTAAGGATTCTCGAGGAGCTTAACTACCAACCCGATATCTTAGCTAGTACATTGGCTTCGAAAAAGGTATTTAGAATAGCAGCCCTTATACCTGAAGCAGGAACTACTAACCTTTTCTGGAATGCACCCTTGGCTGGACTCCAAGAGGCATGGAGAGAGATTAAGCACTTTGGAGTTTCGTTAGACACCTTTTTCTTTAAGCATGACGATGTGCTATCGTTCGAAAAGCAATTTGACCGAATAATAGGAATAGAACCCGATGGTTTGCTGGTAAGCCCCATTTTTGCCGATCAGGCAAAAAAGAGACTGTTTACTTTGAAAGACTTGGACATTCCTGTTGTCTTTATAAATAGCAATATCGAAGATCAGCAAAACATAGCCTTTGTAGGACAAGACACCCGCCAGAGCGGTATGGTTGCTGCTCGCTTACTTGACTACAGCCTAAACTCTGGCGAGTCAATCTCAATTATCAACTTTATTAGCGAAACTGGTGGTAATCACCATATCCTAAGTCGTGAAGAGGGCTTTAGGTACTTCTTTGAACCGACTACAAGCAATAGGCAAATTAACACCACTAATATTTATACACAGGAAGAGCAAAAAATTGAGGAAGTGCTCACCAAAGCAATAGGCACAGATTCGCCAAGAGCTATAACAAAAGGAGTATTTGTTACTAATTCTAGGGTATTTAAAGTGGCCAATTATTTAAAAAAGCACAACATACAGAATGTAATACTAATTGGCTACGATCTTTTGGAGTGTAATATCGACTATCTAAGGAACAATTACATAGATTTTTTGATTAGCCAAAATCCTTGGGAACAGGGTTACAAAAGCCTTATGGCACTTTTCAACTCGCGCATAATGAAGAAGGAGATTGTGAAGAACCAGTTTCTTCCCATTGATATAATTACCAAGGAAAATATTGATTACTATTTAAATAACTAAACTATGATGGCGATGAATTTTGATCACCTAAAGGGAAAAACCTGTGTAATCACAGGCGGAGGAGGCGTACTGGGCACCTCAATGGCCGATGCGCTGGCCAGCGTTGGGATGAAGGTTGTAATTCTTGACCTTAACCCGGGGGCTGCCGAAAAGCTAGTCAAGCAAATATCGGAAAAGTACAGCGTTGAAGCGCTTGGGCTTGCCGCCAATGTGCTCGATAAAAAATCGCTTGTTGAGGCAAAGAAAACCATCAACGATAAGTTTGGTCCAATTCACTACCTGGTGAATGGCGCTGGGGGAAACTCGCCCAAGGCAACCACCAAGGTAGAGCAGCTAATTCCAGGTAAGGGTGATATTTGGACTGAGAGTTTCTACGGCTTGGATATGGAGGGATTTCGCTTTGTGTTCGACCTAAACTTCCTGGGAACCTTGCTTCCCACCATGGTCTTCACTACCGATATGCTTGAGGCAGGCAAGGGTGGTGTTATCAATATATCATCGATGAACGCCATAAAACCGCTAACTAAAATACCGGCCTACTCAGCTGCCAAATCGGCAATCAATAACTTTACCGAGTGGCTTGCCGTGCACTTGGGTAAAACCGGCATTAGGGTTAACGCCATTGCACCGGGATTTTTCCTTACCAATCAGAATAGGTTTTTACTAACCGATGAGAAAACTGGTAATCTTACCCCACGGGGTGAAAAGATTATATCGAGTACTCCAATGGGCAAGTTTGGAAATCCCGAGGATCTGTCGGGGACACTGCTATTCCTGCTCTCCGATCTGTCGGAGTTTATCACCGGAATTGTAGTTCCTGTTGATGGCGGATTTAGCGCATTTGGAGGAGTTTAACACAATTCGTTCTTCCCTTTGTGATATAGCTATGACACAAAGAACTCAAAGTAGCACAAAACCTGCCCGCAGAAGGCGGGGACACAAAGAAAATATAATGACATTAACAATAGTAGTTACTAATTCAAATCACTAACACATTTTACACGAGGCACATATGACAAGAATGATTGAAACCTGGAGATGGTATGGCCCCAACGACCCCGTATCGCTTCGCGACATTCGCCAGGCAGGCGCTACGGGCATTGTTCACGCTCTACACGAACTACCCATTGGCGAAGTTTGGCATCTAGACCAGCTCATTGAGCGCAAGAGAACCATAGAGTGGGACGACTCCGTTCATCCTCCAAAACCCACCGGATTAAAATGGGAAGTGGTTGAGAGTATCCCTATACACGACAGCATTAAGCTGGCAAAACCCGAAAGGGACAAGTATATTGAGAACTACATACAGAGCATGCGTAACGTTTCTGCAATTGGTATAAAAACCATTGTGTACAATTTTATGCCCGTTGTGGATTGGACACGCACCAACCTCGATCTGGAACTAGAGGACGGCGCCAAGGCGCTAGCATTCGATATCAGCGAGTTTATTGCGTTCGACCTATTTATCCTTAACAGGGAAGGTGCTGCCGAGGAGTACACCGATGAGGAGATTGAGAAGGCTGTACTTTGCTACTCGAAAATGACCGAACAGGATAAACAAAAACTTCAGGATAACATTATTGCCGGACTCCCCGGTGCGCAGGAAGGCTACTCTCTCCTAGAGTTTAAACTTCGACTTAAGGAGTACAAGCATATTGATAACAAGAAGTACCGCGAGAACCTTACATACTTCCTTCGCAAGGTTGTACCCGTTGCCGAGGAACTGGGCATAAGACTGGCCATCCATCCCGATGACCCCCCACGCCCACTGTTTGGTTTGCCACGCATTGTTAGCACCATTGAGGATTTTCAGTACATCCTCGATATCACCAACTCGCTGGCCAATGGGTTCACCCTTTGCACCGGGTCACTTGGTGCCCGCGAGGACAATAATCTTGTTCAGTTTGTGAAGAAATTCGGGCCTCACATCCATTTTGCCCACCTCCGCAGCGTGAAGCGCTATGCCGATGGCTGTTTCCTTGAGGATGCACACCTAAAGGGCGATGTGGATATGTACGGCGTGGTGGCTGCCATTCTCGACGAGCAGCTGCGCCGAATGGCCAACGATCGCGAAGATTATCGCGTTCCAATGCGCGCCGATCATGGCCACGTTATACTCGACGATTTGAACAAGAAAACTAATCCCGGCTACTCTGCCATTGGCTTGCTTAAGGGAATGGCCGAGCTTCGTGGGCTTGAACTAGGAATAATTAAAAGCAGGATGCTAAAAGAGATGTAATTAAACCCATTAAATCTAAACTGATTAATCATCAAACATAATGGAAAAGAAAGTTGTAACCTTTGGAGAGATAATGTTGCGCCTTGCAACCCCAGGATATTTACGCTTCAGCCAATCGACCTCGCTCAACGCAACCTTTGGTGGTGGCGAAGCCAACGTAGCCGTTTCGCTGGCAAATTATGGTCTTCCTGTTGATTTTGTTACCCGCCTACCCGAGAACGACATTGCCCAATCGTGTATTATGGATTTGAAACGCTATGGCGTTGGGGTTAGCAATATTGTAAAGGGCGGCAGCCGGATGGGTATCTACTTCTTGGAAACTGGGGCTGTAAGCCGCGGTAGCAAGGTAATTTACGATAGAGCAAACTCATCCATTGCTGAGATAGAGAAGGGTATGATTGATTGGGATAAAGTGTTTGAAGGTGCAACCTGGTTTCATTGGACTGGCATTACTCCTGCCATTTCGCAGGGGGCAGCCGATGTTTGCCTTGAGGCCATTAAGAAGGCCAACGAGAGGGGAATCACCGTTTCGTGCGATTTGAACTACCGCAAAAATCTCTGGAAATACGGCAAAAAAGCTGGCGTGGTAATGCCCGAGTTGGTTGCTGGAACCGATGTGGTGCTTGGCAACGAGGAGGATGCAGCCATGGTGCTTGGCATTCACCCCGAAGGGGTTGATGTTACCAAGGGTCACGTGGAGGCAGCTGCCTACGAGTCGGTATCGAGGCAGATTATGAAGACATTCCCACGATGCAAAAAGGTTATAACCACGCTGCGCGGATCCATTAACGCTAACCACAATAGCTGGGCTGGCGTACTTTGGGATGGTAAAAAGCTTTACGAGTCGAGCCAATATCAAATCACCCATATTGTTGACCGCGTGGGTGGTGGCGACTCATTCATGGGCGGATTAATCTATGGATTATTAACCTACCAGGATAACGACCAAAAAGCACTGGATTTTGCCGTGGCAGCATCGTGCCTAAAGCATACCATTTATGGCGACTACAACCTAGTTACTGTTGATGAAGTTGAAAAACTTATGGGTGGCGATGCATCGGGAAGAGTTGCTAGATAGTATTTCTATAGGCAAGAGTTGGTTACTTCGACAGGCTCAGTAACCATTCCGAGGCAATTCAATTCTAATGATTTGAATATTATTTTAAAGAACATTGTATTTTGAATTAAATAAGATTAAAGACCATAAAACCTACCGCTATGGAACTACGAAAAAACTGCAAGTACGCCTTGGTTGTACCCACCAGTATGGGAGTTCGCATTACCCCGCTTAATGGGCAACCCGTTCACTCCAGCGAGTTATTCAAAATGCAGGCCACCAGCGCCGAAACCAATGTGGCCAGCGTATCCTCATACCTTGGCCTACCCGTAAAGGTGCTAACCACCTTTGTTAAGGGCAGTCCAGTGGCACAGTTCATCAAGGCCAACCTTAGGGCAAGGAATATGGAGTACGAGGGTCCCGAAGTTCCACAGGGCAACCCCTGGGGCTATCGCCACCAGTTCAACATTGCCGATAGCGGCTTTGGTACCCGCGGCCCTCGCGTACAGAACGACCGCGCCGGAGAAGTTGGTCGTACCCTAAACGTTAAGGATTTTGATCTGGAGCGAATCTTCGGAATCGAGGGCGTTCAAATAATGCATCTATCGGGGCTAATTGCTGCGCTATCGGAAGATACCAGCAAGTTCTGCCTTGAATTGGCACGAGCAGCAAAAAAGCACGGCACCCGTATCTCTTTCGACCTAAACTATAGGGCTACATTCTGGAAAAACCGCGAGAAGGAGCTAAGAGAAATCTTTACCGAGATTGCTTCGGTTTCCGATATTTTGATTGGCAACGAAGAGGATTTTCAACTTTGCCTTGGCATAAAAGGACCCGAAGCCGGTGGAAAAGATATTGAAGCCGAGATTGAAGGATTTAAGGCAATGATTGGCCGGGTAAAAGAATCGTTCCCCAACGCATCGGTTTTTGCCACCACGCTGCGCGAGGTTGTTAGCGTAAACGAGCACCTATGGGGTGCCATTATGCTGGCGGGCAATCAGTGGGAGGTTATTAAACCCAGAACAATCCGTGTACTCGATCGCATTGGCGGCGGTGATGGATTTGTGGGAGGATTGCTTTACGCCATTCTTAAGAACTGGCCAGTGGAAACGTGGCCTCAGTTCGGATGGGCTTCGGGAGCGCTGGCTACCACCTTCGAAACCGACTACGGCCAACCCGCCGATGAGGATATGATATGGAGTATCTGGGAAGGGAATGCGAGGGTTAGGAGGTAGTTAAAAGAAAAATGTAGAATGTAGAATGTAGAATGTAAAACACAAAACGCTAAACTCTAAACCCTGAACGCTAAACTTTAAACGCTGAACGCTAAACGCTAAACAACAAATCACTTCGCTATGCTCTACTTCGCTCACGGATCAGAAACAGCAGACCTAAGCCCCGAGGACATTAAGAAAGCCCTCTTCGAAGCTTTTGAGAAGATGGGTAGGCGTAAGAAGGTTCTTGCCCTTCCGCCCGACTTCACCCGCTACCACTCGCAAGCAGGACTACTCACCAGTCTGGCCTACGAGTACTATGGTAAAGCGATGACCGATATTCTTCCGGCGCTGGGCACCCACGCTCCAATGACCGAAAGGGAGATCAGCAAGATGTTTAAGGGAGTTCCCCTATCGCTATTCCGCGAGCATAAGTGGCGCACCGATATTGTTACCCTTGACGAGGTTCCTGCCGATTATGTTAAGGAAGTCTCCGATAATAGAGTCGATTACACCTGGCCTGCACAGGTTAACAAGATGCTAGTGAATGGGGGTTACGATCTAATTCTTTCGCCCGGGCAGGTTGTGCCCCACGAGGTGATTGGCATGGCCAACTACAACAAGAATATCTTTGTGGGAACGGGTGGTGCCGAGGGCATTAACAAGAGCCATTTCCTTGGTGCGGCCTATGGTATTGAGCGAATTCTGGGTCGTTCCAACTCACCCGTGCGAAAGGTGCTAAACTACGCCTCGGAGCATTTCGCCCAGCATTTGCCTATTGTCTACATCCTTACAGTTGTGGCCAAGGACGATGAAGGCAAGCTGAAGGTTCGCGGCCTATATATTGGCGACGATCACGAGTGCTACTTTAAAGCCGCTGAACTTTCGCTAAAGGTGAATTTTATTATGCTCGACAAACCCTTGCCGAAGGTTGTGGTTTACCTCGATCCCGAGGAGTTCAAGAGCACCTGGCTAGGCAACAAGAGCGTGTACCGAACCCGCATGGCCATTGCCGATAAGGGCGAGCTAATTGTGCTTGCCCCCGGACTAAAGGAGTTTGGCGAGGATAAGCAGATTGATGCGCTAATCAGAAAGTATGGCTACCTCACAACTCCTGAGATACTGGAGCTTACCCGAAAGAACGAGGATTTGCAGAATAATTTAAGCGCAACAGCACACCTAATTCACGGATCAGCGGAGGATAGGTTCACCATAACCTACTGCACCGGTCATTTAACTGAGCAGGAGATTAAATCGGTGAATTTTAGCTACGCCAATCTCGACGAAATGATGCAAATTTACAATCCCGAAAAGCTGAGGGATGGATATAATACCCTCCCCTCGGGCGAGGAGATCTTTTACATATCGAATCCCGCCATTGGGTTGTGGGCGAGTAAAGAGAGATTTAAAGATTGAGACCTAATAGAACGCAGATTACACTGATTAAGCAGATTAACGCAGATAAGAATAATGAGTCCACTCAAAAAAGTAAAAACTTTAAAATTGTCACATTGAGCGAAATCGAAATGTGTTGTTATTTTAAAAATTCATTCTTCGACTCCCCTTCGGCTACGCTCAGGGCAGGCGATCAGAATGACGTTAAAATGACTTTTCGAAGTGGGCTAATTAAAATAATTCTGAGAACTCAAATCCTATTGGAAAAATCATTTTTAATAAAATTATTAATCTGTGAAAATCCTTAAAATCTGCGTCATCTGTGTTCAATAAATATTTTTCTATGAAAAAAATTGTTGCTGATAGTAAGATCCCGTTTCTGGAAGGTGCACTTGAAAGTTTGGCTAAGGTAGTGTATCTACCTGGTGGTAAAATTACCCGCGAGCATCTTATCGATGCCGATGCACTTATTATCCGTACCCGCACCAAGTGCAACGAAGCATTGCTAAAGGGGACTTCGGTTAAGATAATTGCCTCGGCAACCATTGGCTACGACCATATCGACACGGCATACTGCGAGGCCAATGGTATAAAGTGGACCAACGCTCCCGGCTGCAACTCGGGCTCGGTTAAGCAGTACATTGCCTCGGCGCTAGCCGAAATTATAAGGATCGAGAATAGATCGTTTGAAGATATTACCCTTGGCATTATTGGAGTTGGCAACGTGGGCTCCAAGGTGGCCGCTATGACCAAAACGCTTGGAATTAAAGTTATACTAAACGACCCACCCAGAGAGCACAGCGAGGGTAAAGGTGAGTTTACAGATATTGAAACCCTAATTGCCCAATCGGATATAATAACAATGCACGTACCCCTCTCCCACCAAGGGATTGACAAAACCTTCCACTTGGCCAATGCCGATTTCTTTGGCAAGATGAAACGCGGAGCGTGGTTTATTAACTCCTCGCGCGGCGAGGTGATGGAAACACAAGCGCTGATTAGCGCACTGAAGAGCAAACACCTGGCTGGTGCAGTAATTGATGTTTGGGAAAACGAGCCCGATATCGACCTAAAGCTACTTGAGCTAGCGCATTTGGCTACCCCACATATTGCAGGCTACTCCGCCGATGGCAAGGCCAACGGAACGGCCATGAGCGTTCAGGCTATCAGCAGATTCTTTAACCTTGGATTGGATAGCTGGCAACCCACCAACGTACCACAGGCACCACAATCGGAGCTGGAAATGGATTGCACATCAAAACCTAGGGAGCAGATATTTACCGAGATTTGCCGCTTTGCGTACAACATCCATATCGACTCTGATAATCTAAAAAAATCTCCTGAAACTTTTGAGCAGCAGAGGGAATCGTACCCAATCCGCAGGGAACCTGAGAATCTAAGAATAAAAATCAAAGGAGAAAAAAACTGTGTGGAGCTGGTTAAAAACCTAGGATACCAAGTATAAAATTCCCTAATATAATAAGCACTTAAAACCCAAACATTATGGATAAAAAAGCAGATATTGGACTAATTGGGCTGGCCGTAATGGGCGAGAACCTGGTACTGAATATGGAGAGCAAGGGCTTTACCGTGGCGGTATTCAACCGCTCAACCGACAAGGTTGATAACTTTGTAAATGGTCGCGGAAAAGGTAAGAATATTATTGGCACCCGCAGCCTCGAGGAGCTGGTGGGCTCGCTAAAATCGCCCCGCAAGGTGATGCTCATGGTGAAGGCCGGCAAACCCGTTGACGACTTTATCGAGCTGCTTATCCCCCACCTGAACAAGGGTGATATTATTATTGATGGAGGAAACACCCACTTCCCCGATACCAACCGTCGCACTGCATACCTCGAAAGCAAAGGGCTGCTCTACATTGGCACCGGTGTTTCGGGTGGCGAGGAGGGCGCGCTGCTGGGGCCATCCATTATGCCCGGTGGATCAAAGGCCGCTTGGCCTTTTGTTAAGGATATCTTTCAGAGCATTGCTGCCAAGGTTGACGATGGCACCCCCTGCTGCGATTGGGTTGGCGAGAACGGTGCCGGCCACTTTGTGAAGATGGTACACAACGGCATTGAGTACGGCGATATGCAGCTTATCTGCGAGGCATATCAGGTGATGAAGGATTTGCTGAGAATGAGTGCCGATGAGATGCATCAGGTTTTCAAGGAGTGGAACCAGGGCGAACTCGACAGCTACCTGATTGAGATCACCCGCGATATCCTTGGGTTTAAGGATGAGGATGGCAAACCCATGGTAGACAAGATTCTTGATACTGCTGGGCAGAAAGGAACAGGAAAATGGACAGGCGTAACCGCCCTCGATTTGGGTGTGCCCCTTACCCTAATTGGCGAATCAGTATTCTCGCGCTGCCTTTCGGCACAGAAGGATGAGCGGGTGGTGGCATCGAAAATACTCTCCGGACCTAAACCATCATTCACTGGCGATAAAAACCAGATGATTGAGGATCTGCGTAAGGCGCTGCTGGCATCAAAGATTGTATCGTATGCGCAGGGTTACGTGCTGATGCGTGCCGCTGCCGAGGAGTTTGGTTGGCATTTGAATAATGGTGGCATTGCCCTGATGTGGCGCGGTGGATGCATTATCCGTTCGGTATTCCTTGGTAAGATTAAGGAGGCATTCGATAAGAACCCCGAGCTGAACAACCTTCTACTCGACGACTACTTTAAGGCTAAAATAATGGATGCCGATGCCAGCTGGCGAAGAGTTGTTGCCGCCGCAACTGTTAATGGTATTCCTGTACCTGCCCTATCGAGCGCGCTATCGTACTTCGATGGGTACAGGTGCGAGAGGCTTCCCGCCAACCTGCTTCAGGCACAACGCGACTACTTTGGCGCCCACACCTACGAACGTATCGATAAGCCCCGTGGTGAATTCTTCCACACCAACTGGACCGGTCGTGGCGGAACCACAGCATCTACAACCTACAACGTGTAACGTTAAGCAAAAGCCCCGAAAACTTGTTAATTTTCGGGGCTTTATATTTAAAACCAAACTTTATGATAACTGACAAAGGTATTACCTTGGTTGAAGTTTTCGACGGTTCACTTTTCGACTGTCAAATGATAGCGAATACTCTAGAGAGCAACGGCATAGAATCATCACTAAAAGATGCAATTATTGGATCGCGAGGCGGAGGCTGGAGACCCGCAGGTAACGTGAAGGTAATTGTATCGGACTTAGATTACAGCAAGGCCAAATTGGCTGTTAATGAATATATCAATAACCTTAAATGATTATTTACTAGAATACTACACGGTAGATTAATTTAAAAAACGGCTACTTTGTTGTTTTCCCTCCCATATTGGTAAACACGCTATCCACAGGCTCCCAAAGCTCAATTTTGTTGCCCTCGGAATCCATTATATGCACAAACTTACCGTAATCGTAGGCTACAATCTCATCGAGAATGGTTACTCCATTGGCTCTCAGATTTCTAACAAGCCCCTCGATGTTTTGAACCCTATAGTTTATCATAAACTCCCTCTTAGAGGGTTCAAAGTACTTGTTGCCTTTTTTAAACGGGCTCCACTGTAGGTAGTTTATCTCCTCGGGCCTATTGGCATTACGAAATTCGAAGCTGGAGCCCCACTCGTTAACCTCTAATCCCAAGTTTTTGCTATACCACTCCTTAGTTTCCTCAGGATTGTCGGAGAAAAAGAAGATACCCCCAATGCCCGTTACCCTTGGGGTAGTATCGTTGGCTAATTGTTCAGGATTATCATTCATACTTTTTTGATTTTGATTGCAACTCGCTAGAGTAATTGAAAGAATTACTATTGTTATAAGCTGTTTCATTTGATGTTTTTTTAAGATTTGTTATTATTCTCCTCAACCCTAAAGGCCACCATTTGCCTTATCAAATCGAAGGGGATTGGCTTATCCAAGGGGAACTGAACCGAGCCTTTGCCCTGCTTATACTTTGCCAGTTCGCAAGCGAATGCAGCATGTCCCGATGGTGTAGCATAAAACCCTATGTGGGTTTTAAATGCAGCGAAGTAAACCAAAGGTTTTCCGTTGGTTTTGTACGATGGCATTTGGTATGCAAACCCTTCAACGGCATCGGGGGCTTCCTCTTTAATAATCTGCCTAATCTGTAGAAGAATATTTCTAACATCCTCGGGGAAAGAGAAGATGTACTTTTCAATCTCGGTCATCAGCATTTTTTGTACTTATCGTTTAGTCCAGTACCTTGGAGAATCATTGGAATAATCTTATCAACTCGTGCTAATTTGGTCTCTTCCCTTTTTGCAGAATCGATGTACTCAACAAACTCCTTCTGCTTATAAAATGGGAGCTTTTTAAATGCGTTTTCTATCTCCCTATCACTTTTAAAGGCATCTTTCAATGCATTGGGGATGGTTAGTTCGGTAGATTTTTCGGGTTTCCATACCTTTCCGTCATCTTCATTCTTAATGGCTTTGCGTATATACTCAAGAATAAGATTCTCGTCAATCTCTTCCTTCGATGTAAATCGCCACTGGCGCAATGCCTTGGTTTTATTGTCCTGTGCATTTACTAAAACTTTGTGCTTATCCTCCAGAAAAACCCCATTGTAGAACCAAATTGCAAAGTAGTTTTTAAAGCCGTAGTAGCTAACCACATTCTTTCCCTTATGGGTGTACACTTCGGCACCCCACTTTATGGCCATTTGCAAACCTGTTTTCTGAATTATTGACTTGAGCATTGCCAACTCACTCTCCCATTGCTTGTTATAGTCGGGCATAGTAGATAGGTTTTATTTTGCACGTTCATTTTCGACCAAATTAATGGTATGGTTTAGCAGTTCGGAGCCACCAATATCGCCATGACCAGGAACGACCTTTTCAATATCAGGATATTTTGCCATAAGTTTTTTTACCGTAGAATCCCATTCGGGAACCTCTGCATCCGATAGATTTCCTAGTCCTTTTGAATCCATTGACTTAATAAGGCAACCACCAAATAGTATTTTTTGGCTCGGTAACCAAACGGTAATATTGTCAAATGAGTGGCCTGCACCAAAGAATCTACACTCAATGAGTTCTCCATTAAAATCAATAGCCAAGGAATCGGTGAAAGATGTTGTTGGAATAGGCAACTGCAGCTCCTTGCATTTATCAATAGTTCTTGTATTTGCTATTGACTCAACCCCAATACTTTGCAGATACTGAAGACCGCCCAAACAATCATCGTGAAAATGACCAATTATCAATTGAGTTAGTTCAACTGACATTGAATCCTTTAGAAACCTTACAATCCTCTCTGTCTTGTCATTATCCATAGGTGTATCAACCATCAAGGCTTGACCACGCTTTATAACAATGAGTCCGTTTGAAGGGAAACGACCATAGTTTTCAATATAATGCCAACTAACATGAACATATACAGAATCCTTAAGATGAACCAATTGAATATCATCGTCAATTTCAATTCTACTATCGGGTTGGGCAAGTGTGGAAACCGTACCAATTAGTAGGCTAATTAGTAGAAAAACTCCCCTTGTAATCATTCTTTTATGTTTTAGATAAATGGATAGAAAACTTTGCATTGTTGATATTGAACTATCGAAATAAGTCGCCCCTAAGGTATTTCAATCCCGAATCTACTATAATTGTAACAATCTTTTTTCCTGTTCCCAATTCCTTTGCCCTTTGAATAGCAGCCCAAACATTTGCTCCGGAAGTTGTTCCTCCAAAAACACCCTCTAACCTTGCCAGTTTTCGTGCTGTTTCAACGGCATCCTCATCTTTAACTGCAATAATTTCATCTGCCAAGTCGAGGCGACAAATTGACGGGACAAAACCAGCACCAATCCCCTCGAGCTTATGCTTACCAGATGTGTCACCTCCTGAAAGTGAACGAACATAATAGGGCTCTATGGCAATACAGCGAATCTTTGGTATTTCTTGTTTAAAAACCTCTGCATTGCCCGAGAATGAACCACCAGTTCCCACGCCTGTAATAAACTCATCTATATCGGTACCAAGCTCATCAATAAACTCTTGTGCCATTTTATGGTATGCGTTCCTATTATCAATATTGTTGAACTGATCAGTCCAGAAAGTATTAGCATTCTCACTAATTTCTTTTGCTCTCCTCACCATATCGTCGATTAGCTTGGCAGTGATTTTTCCATTATCACTGGGTATTATCTCTAGGTGAGCGCCAAATGCACGCATTGTTTGCAATTTCTCATCGGAAAATGCATCGGACGATACAAAATGCGCCTTGTAACCCTTCACTGCACAAACCATTGCCAAGGAACTTCCAGTGCTTCCACCAGTATACTCTACAACGGTTCCCCCTTTTTGCAATTCTCCCCTACGCTCGGCACCTTCAATCATAGAGAGTGCCATTCTATCCTTCATACTACCCGTTGGATTTGCCCCCTCATATTTTACAAAGATGTCGGCCATTCCGGGTTCTACTAGTCTTTCCAACTTGAAAAGTGGGGTTTTTCCTATTTCTATCATTGGTTATTAGAACTGCTATAAATTGATTTTATACTGACGATTTTCAAGATCGAGTAGGTATTCCTTACGCCATAACCCCCCAGCATAACCTTTTAGTTTCCCGTTTGAGCCAATAACTCTATGGCAGGGAATTACAATTGGAATTCTGTTAGCACCATTTGCGCTGGCTACTGCCCTAATCGCTTTAACATCACCTAGAGCCAGTGCTTGCTCCTTATATGAAATCGTTTTACCAAAGTTGATATTCAGAAGAGTGTTCCAAACTCTTTTCTGAAAATCGGTGCCAATTAGTTGTAGTGGTATAGTAAATTTTTCTCTTTTGCCTTCGAAATATTCATCGAGCTGCTTTTCAAGCAAGTCAATAACATTAGAGCTTTGCTCTGTTACCGTATCGTTTAGCTCTTCAGCCAACTTTTTTAGCTTAAATTCTAAATTATGATTATCGGAATACTCGATCAAACAAATACCCTCATCAACCGAACAGGCCAACATAGGGCCAATTGGAGTTTCAATGATTTTTGAATAAATCATAGATCAAAATAAACTATTATTGCTTTTGTTGCTCGGGGAAGCTAATCATCCAATTTACGCCAAACTTATCGGTTAGCATCCCAATATAGTCACCCCAATAAGTAGATTTTATAGGCATAGTGACAACTCCACCGTCTGATAAAGCTTTGAATATTCTATCTACATCCCCCTTGCTATCAGCAGTAATGGATACTGAGAAGTTATTCCCCAGAATAAAGGAATCTGACTGATCCTCATGGCAATCACTGCCCATTAACTCTGTATTTCCGATTGGTAAAGCAACATGCATTACTCTGTTTTTGTATGCATCGGAAACTTTATACCGATCTCCTTCGGGAACTGAGCCAAAACGACTAAAGTAGCTAAACTCACCACCAAAAACGGATTTGTAGAAGTTAAACGCCTCCTCGCAATTACCGTTGAAGCTTAAATAGATATTTGCAGTAGCCATAATACCCTAGTTTTTATTGATTTCACTTAACTCTGAGAGTTCCTTAATTTTATCTAATCCTTTTGGGAATGCTTTGTTGAAAGAATCAAGGTGATCTGGGGTTAAATCAACCTCTGCAACAAGTGTTGTTGTTTTGCCATTGCTCTTCAATGTGTAGCTTTCAAAAGCTCCAGTCCATTTCTCAGTAGCATCATCCAAGGGTTGTTCAACAAAGTTTACTATCTCGCCAATATGTTGAAAAAGAATGTTTGAATGGGGAGTGTAAAAAACTATGTTTGAATACATTCCATCCCCATTTGGTGTTAAAAAATGAACCCGTCCACCGGGTTTCAACTCTCCCTTGTAAAAGGAACCTTCGCAAAATACGTTAGTCCACTTACGGTAAGTATCATCGTTCAAAAGAACATCCCACACAACTTCGGGTGATGCATTTATCTCAATTTGGAAGGTTTGCTTACGAATTCCATAGATGTAGTTCTTTAGAGCTGACATTAACCCCTCCCATCCCATCTGGTAATTCTCAGGTGCAAATTCGGGACCCGCATCGGCAAAGTTTTCAATTCCCTCGTGCTTTAGGGTAACCTCGGTGATGCCGTTGACTTCGCTTAATAACCAAGTAACCGTACTCACACCTTTGCTATGGCTGGGATGTGACCAAGTATGGGCAAGTTTTGTTTTTGGAATAATCTCAATAATCTGGCAGCGATGATGAAAAAGATTCTCACCTCCCGGCTCATAAAAATTGAAAATTGCACCCGCCCTTAGCTCAAAATCAGTAATATCGAAATACCACTCCTTCATTTGGCTCTTTTCGGTTAAAGCCTGCCAAACTCTTAAGGCGGAATCTTTAATTTTTATACTAGTAGAAATCATACCTTAAAAATTAAAAGGTTCATTTACTGATATTTCGCTTGCAAAAACTTTATGGTCTCACCCATTATCCTTTTTAGTGCATCCAAATTAATATCGGATAGCTTCTTTACATAAATACAGGCCTTACCCATTTTGAACTTGCCTAAATCTTTTAGAAGATACTCGTGTTCGGGCATTCCTGTATATACATAAAGGGAGATGGCTGCTTTTCGGGGCGAGAATCCCACCAATGGCCAATCGCCCTCCTGCCTACTTCTCTCCGATTTGTAATGGTAACTACCAAAGCCGATAATGGAAGGACCCCACATCTTGGGTTCATAACCTGTAAACTCTTGCATCAACTTAAGCAGTTCGAAGCTATCTTCTCGCTTTTGCTCGGTATCGGCAAATGAGTTGATGAACTCTATAACATCTGCGTTGGTTTGCTTTGTTTTTAGTTCGGCCATATTAAAAAGGTTTAAGGTTTAAGGTTTAAGGTTTAAGGTTTTAAGTTTTAAGTTTTAAGTTTTAGTATACCTGCCGACGGTAAAGTTAAAGTGTTTAGGGTTAAATTACTTTCTTAAAATCTTCTCCATTGCTTTGCCTTTAGCAAGCTCATCAACAAGTTTATCGAGATATCGTATCTGTTGCATTAGCTTATCCTCAATATTCTCGACCCTAACACCGCAAACTACACCCGTAATTTTTGAAACATTCGGATTGATTTGTGGGGCATGGGCAAAAAAGTTCTCAAAATCGGTATTACTATCGAGATGCTTTTTGAATGTACTTTCATCATACCCAGTTAGCCAAAATATTATCTCATCAACCTCTGCTTTTGTCCGCCCCTTTTTCTCGGCTTTCTGGATATAGTAGGGATAAACACTTGCAAAGGACATTTTAAAGATTTTTGTATTACTCATTCTTGAAGGATTTTTAGGGTTTCAATTTCCAAATCTTATCGGATGCTTTCAAATACTCTGGAAGTGCTGCTGATCCGTACCAATTGTAAATATCGGCATCAAGCAATCCCTCCTTAATGGCGGGATCGGTTTCCAATAGCAATTGTGCTTCTTCTACTGTAGCAACATTAAGAATAAAAATTCCTCTATAGGTATTTTCATTTTTTGCAAGGGGGCCTGCCACAACCAATTTATCTTCCTCTACCAATCGGTTTATGTTATCGAGATGCCCCCTGAAACAAGCGCTGATAAAATCTCTATCGGTGGTTTGGTTTGTACCCGTTTTTAGGATGACCAGGATAAAACTCTTCATCCCGTAATCGTCGGCACTCAGCTTCTCGGCAAGTATTGGGTCGTAGTTTGGGTTCGAAACAGTTGTGTCCTCTTCATTTGACTTTGGTATCTGCTTTGTCATCTTGTAGGAAAACTCATTTTGCTTTCCATCGGATACCTCAACAAACACTTCGGTTTCAGATACCTTTTTATAGGAAATCTTTTTAGGGAAATCGTGCTTTGGATTTTCAAACGAATAGGTATCGCCATCCTTATTTAGCTTAAAGCTGATTCCCCTCCCCTGGTTTTGATTAAGAACTGTGGCTGTATAGATTATATCTTTTTTTGCTTGAGTAATGTCGAGATACTCTGAAATATTTAGTGCACCATCCTTTGTATTGTAGGAAAATCCTTTCAAGGAATTGTCGTTGAGTTTATCCCAATGCTCGAATATTTCCTTGTTTGCTACCTTCCAAGTTCCCTGTAAAAAATCAGGGAAATCCCTTTGGGCAATGGTAACTTGGGATATGATAAGGGCAAGAATTGATAGAGTGAGTTTCATAACAAGATTGAAGTTTGGGTTAGGCTTTAAATGTAGGTTTTTTTATCAATTTAAACCTTAAGTGAACCTCTAAATCCTCTTGAGCCGTAGTATGATTCTGCTCCATTGTGGTAAACAAAAATCTTTCCGTATCGTCTATCGCAAAAAAAGGATCCCCCAAGTTTCCTTACATCTTCTGGCGTTTTCACCCAACTCGATGTTTTCATATCGAATTCACCCATCAATTGTAGCTCCCGGTACTGCTCTTCGCTTAAGATTTCAACGCCCATATCGGTTGCCATTTCTAAAGCACTACTTTGAGGTTTGTGCTCTTTGCGTGAATTTCGTGCCTCGCCATCGTAGCATAGGCTTCGGCGACCCTTTGGACTCTCAGGTGAGCAATCAACAAAAATGTACTCGTTGGTAAACTTATCGTAACCAATCACATCGGGTTCACCTCCCGTTTGTTCCATTTCGTTTAGCGACCAAAGCTTATCAACATTAGCCATTAGCTTTGCTTGCACTTTGGCCCATTCAATACCCTTGTGCCTATTCATATGCGTCTCAAATCGGGATTCTAAAACCCGGAGAAGTTCATTGCGTTGCTCAGTTGGCAACTCCTTTTTTGTTCTGCTATTTGACATAATACTATTGTTCGTGAAACAAGTAGTTTATGTGCTAAACAAAATTGAACCAACTATGTGCGAAAAAAAAGAAAATTGAAGTATAGTTTTGAAAAATGATAGTAATTCTTGTAAGATTTAAGCTAACTCTACGATCCTGCAAAGGGGGTCCCAAATAATCCAACCGCAAGTTCTGCCCAGATTAGAAAGAATGCGAGTAAAACTAATCCACATAGAATAATTCTATTTCTCGTACTTTTTACTTTGCGCAATAAAAGTTCACAACCTAAACCTGTACTTAGCAATAGAATTCCCATAATTATAAAATCCATTGTATTCCAGTCCACTTCACTTGTGAACTGCATTGCAACCAATGGGATAAGCAGAAATACCGCAATTACCGATAGAATTATTATTAACCTAATGCTTCTCACCTTTAACATAATTTGTTTTTTCAATAAACGTGAATTCAAAAAATTCTTGTACATATAATAAAACAATTTCTGGTGTGCTTAGTTTAAACTAGATATAAGTATACTGTAAATTGGGTCAGCCTCAAGGTTGGGTATCCAATCATCCTCAAAGTATTCAGGACTTGTACTTTTTGCAAATATATTCTGGATGGTATACTCTTCTCTCTCAGCCTCGGTTAGCTGATGCGACCAATGGATGCGATTTGAAATGTCAGCACCGGGGCCATAGTTTTGATACTCGGCGTAGTAGCAATCGTGATGGTTCTCTCGGCCACGCCAAATGGACCAACCCTCAGGATTTACAAAACCATCGAGAAATGAGTTTATAATCACAGTGCGAGCAAAAGGGTGCCAAGGGCGACCAAGGGACACACGCTCAATGCCGGGTGCAGCGGTAAAACGACAATTGAAAAATACGTAACCAAACTTCACATCGTGCTCGGTTGATGCTGCCGTGATGTGTTTTAAGGCTGTTGATATGGCAGCTATCGAACACCACCGTTGAGCGACCAAAAATATAGTCGGTTGTACCCTCAATAAAGCAATTCTTCAGGTAGTTTCTGTAGTGACCTTGGGTGTAGTAGGTATCCTGATGACCTATAAACCTACAGTTGTAGAATATTTGTCTATCGCCAGTGGTTCGGATAGCAACAGCCTGTCCAACAGGACCTGCCGAGTTGGCAAAGGTAATATTCATTGCCACAAAATCATCGGCATCGGCGGCAAAACTGTGGGAGGTGTAGGTGGTAATTGTATCGCCCTCAACCACTTTTCCAGAATAATCGTCGTAGGTTAGAATTACACCCTCGGCACTCTCGCCAATCATAGTAACATTGGTTTTTGCGCGAGGTAGCACAATCTTCTCCTTGTACTCCCCATTGCGGATAAAGATTACAAAGCGTTCAGTGTTATTTTCCGGAACCATATCAATTGCCTCCTGAACAGTGGCTACAGTACCTGTACCATCTTTTGACACAACCAAAGTGATATGTTTCGAAAGTTTATGCTCAAGGGATTGGCTGTTTGTGCAACCATTTATAACCATTCCAATTAGAATGATAATTGTAATTTTTTTCATAATCACTACGGTTTTGTAATTAAACGCCAAGGGACTAAACACTAGTAACCAAAGAGTTAACCCATTGGTTCAGACAAAAAACAATTCTATTTTTCATAAGGTTGGAGATAAAAAGAAAAATGTTACTTAAGACCTTGCAACCCCTCATAAACCAAGCGGGCAACGGCATCAGCACCCTCGGGTTGAAAGTGGGTATTGTCGGTTAAACCCTCGGGATAGGCCACAAACTTTCCGGGAGGTAAGTTCATAAAATAGTTTACAGTAACGTAATCGCGTCCCATTAGGGTAAAATGGTTGGCCGATATTTCTGTTAGGCCGATAAGATAAACATCCAACTCCTCAGCAACTTCCATCATAGCCTGTGGATAATCGCCGTGTGAATTGCCTAGCCTATCGTTTTCCCAAGGGTAGTTACGACAAACCGAGGTAATAAGAATTGGGGTTGCACCCTTCTGGCGAGTTTGATTTACATAAAGTCTAAGAAACTCCTTATAACCGGGAAGGCTTACATACCTCTCCTGCTTACTCTCGGAGGCATCGTTATGCCCAAACTGAATAATAACAAAATCGCCGGGCTTCAACTGATTGTATATCTCATCCCATCGGCCCTCCTCAAAGAATGAACGGGTACTTCTACCACCGCGAGCCTTGTTAACTACTACCAAACTATCAACATCAAAAATGGATATGTTTTTAAGACTATCAGGAACTAAAAATTTTGGTAATGCTTGTCCCCAGCCCATTTGTGGGTATCGTTCGGTCATATAGTCCTCGCCATAGTTGGCGTAATCGGTCATGGTGGAATCGCCCATGAGCCAAAGGGTTGAAACCTTTGGCTCATTACAAGCGATGAATGTCAATGAGATTGATAACAGCGCATACAACTTGAAGGCTTTCATAAGCTTCTACTTGATTTCAACCCTTAATGGACTTCCAATTTTTTGAGCATCGTGCTTAAGAAGATCTTGAAAGCTTTCGGCCTCAGTAAATTTTGTATCGGACAATTCCCATGCAGAGTAAAATCTGAACGTGGAGGGCTTTTCGCTTTGCTTCATCCTAACAATGAAAGTATGGTTTATGTCCTCTGCCTTTCCATCGAGGTACTCAAAATCAATATAACTATCCTTACAAAGCATTACGGCCATTCCAAGGTACTCGCCCTCAATGGCCTGCTGTCCGTGGGTTGATATGGCCACAATGCCGTTATCGAAATCGGAGAAAGTAGCCTGCTTATCCTCAAGATCAATAGTGGTAATACCTGTTACTATGTTTGCACTGCCCTCAACAGAAACCTTACTCACGTAGTACCAAGCCCCACCGTAAATGGTTATTTCATGCACAACTGAATAGGTGTTTTCGTTGATAACCCAGTTGTTGAACCTAAAACGGAAGATCGAACGCAAAGGACCATTGGCAACCAACTCGTAGGAACCCTCGGAACCGGGTGCAACCCTATGTAGCTTACCATCAATCTCTAGTGCTATTGATCCAGCTCCAAGTGATGCGCCTACTTTTAGAATATCCATACCCCAATCCTGAAGAGCATGGTAGTCCTCATCTATCCCAACATTCTGCAGAACCATATCGGCGGTAGTTTTTCCGAATATGTCCATCCCGTTTCGCTCATCGAAGTAGTTGCGGAAACCCACCCGATCGTTCTCCCATCCTGGCCCTTCGAACTGAAAGTACTTCTTGGTCTGTCCGTGGTTCTCTCGTGTGATTTCTGGACGCTTAACAGATTTAACTTCTTTATATGTCCCATCTTCCTGAGGGCTTGCCAACCAAACGTTGCTCCTCAGGGTAAAAGTTGGTAGGTCATTGGGCTTCACCAACGAAAGTTTAAGGTTGATGGTTGTATTTGCAGCAATGTCGGCTAATAGAAATAGCTCATCCCACTGTCCATCGCCATCCAAATCGTCAACCTGTGATGGGAGTACCTCTCCATTCTTGGAAGTTAGCATTGGAACAAGCCCTTTGGAAATCTTTCCAATTTGCTTTTCCAAATCGGCACGACTGATGGTAATAGCCTCATCAATTCGCTCAATGGAAGTATCGTTAGTTAATATGATTAATGATTCGCTCTTTTGGCAAGCCATAAAAACCATGGCCAAAAGCAATACCAATGCGCTAATTTTTAGGGTTTTCATACCTTTGAAATATTAGGTTAAGATTACTTCTCGTTACTTGGCTTGCCAATGGTGGCAAGAATTCCACCATCAACGTAGAGGATGTGACCATTCACAAAATCAGAGGCTGCCGATGCTAAGAATATGGCTGCACCCTGTAATTCATTTGGCTCACCCCAGCGTCCAGCAGGAGTACGGTTCACAATAAAATCGTTGAATGGATGGCCATCCACACGGATAGGCTCAGTTTGCGAGGTGGCAAAGTAACCTGGCCCAATGCCATTGGCTTGGATATTGAACCTAGCCCACTCGGTGGCCATGCTGCGGGTAAGCATTTTAAGACCCCCTTTTGCCGATGCGTAGGCTGAAACAGTGTTACGTCCCAACTCGCTCATCATTGAACAGATATTGATAATTTTTCCGTTTGCACCACGTGCAATAACTCTAGAGGCAAAGGCTTTACCCATAATAAATGGTCCAACCAAATCAACATCTATCACCTCCTTAAACTCATCAACTCCCATCTCAAGAATTGGAATTCTCTTAATTATTCCTGCATTATTCACAAGAATATCCAAAGGAGCAACCTCCTTCTCAATGCGGTTAAGACTCTCATTTACCTCGTCCTCCTTGGTAACATCGAAAATGTAACCGTATGCCTTGTAACCATCCTTGCGATACTCCTCAATTGCATTGTCTATTCTATTGCTTGAGCGATCGTTAACAACAATGGTGGCACCAGCAGCACCAAGCCCCTTGGCCATAGCCATACCCAAACCGTGGGTTGCACCGGTAATCAGCGCGGTTTTTCCTTTTAAGCTAAACAGGTTTAGTGACATACATATTTTGTTTTAGAAAGATTGGTTGATCCGCCAGTGGCCTGTCTACCCTGCCTACCGACAGGCGGCAGGTAGAGCGGACAGGTTGATTGACTGATTGATTTCTATTTGATATCGCTAATCTTGGCAATATCCATATCGCCATAGTCGAGATTCTCTCCCGCCATCCCCCATATAAAAATATAGTTTGATGTTCCTGCAGCAGCGTGAATTGACCATGATGGAGAAAGTACCGCTTCGTGGTTCTTCATCCAAATTGGACGGGTTTCGGTGGGTTGCCCCATAAAGTGACAGATAGCCTGATTCTCGGGCACCTCGAAGTAGAAATACGCTTCCATCCGGCGCGAGTGTACGTGAGGTGGCATTGTGTTCCATACGCTGCCAGGCTTAAGAATAGTCATCCCCATTTGGAGCTGGCAAGTCTCCACCACTCCATTAACAATAAGCTTGTTAATGGTTCGTGCATTGGAGGTTTCCAGCGAACCCATATCAGCTTTCTGCGCATCATCTAGCGTTACGTGCTTGTCGGGACAAGTGCGATGCGCAGGTGCGCTATTGAAGTAGAAGTAGGCGGGATTCATGGTATCTATGCTCTCAAACTCTACCAGCTTATCGCCCATACCAACGTACATAGCCTCCTTGTTCTTAATCTCGTAAACTTTCCCATCAACATAAATCTTACCGGATCCACCCACATTGATTACGCCAAGTTCACGGCGATGCAGAAAGAAATCGGCCTTAATGGGGTCGATGGTCTCCAACTTCAACTTATTGTTCACAGGCACTGCTCCGCCCACAATGTACCTGTCGTACATGGAGTAAACAAGGTTAATCTCATCGACTCGCAGAAAGTCGCTTACTAAAAACTCCTCACGGATTCTAGCTGTATCGTAGCTAGTAAAATCGCGGGGATGCGTTGCATAACGAATAGTATAGTTCATAATTATATCTATTTAAATTTACGTACAATCGATTGCACAAATTTAGGCCATTCTTACACCAATTTCAAGTAAAATGGCTACAAAGTTTTTATTGAGGATTTCCGAACGATAAGCTCGGGGCTCAAAACTATTGTCTTTGGTACAAATGATGGTTTTTTATTCTTCAACTCATCGAGAAGCAAGCTAGCTGCCTGACGGCCAATATCAAATGCATGCTGATCGACAGAGGTAAGCGATGGTTCAAAGAACGAGTCCCATGGCTCGTTGGCAAAACCAGTAATTGCAAGTTGCTCTGGAATACTAACGCCCGCTTCCTTGGCACACAGTATGGCGCCTAGAGCAGAATAATCGCCCGACGAAAAAATAGCATCGGGCAAGCTGCTCATGTTAAGTATCTTTTGCATTGCTTTGCAACCAGTATCTCGGGTAATTACATCGTGAAATATTAACTTCTCATCAACCTCCAAACCATGCTTCTTAAGAGTATTAAGGTACCCCTTAGTCCGGTTCCGGTAAACGTTGATATGCTGAGGACCAGCAAAATGGGCTATCGTTTTACAACCATTCTCAATCAAATGCTCAACCGCCATTACTGCTCCTTGATAGTCGTCGACTAACACCTTGCTTACCCTAAGGGACTCCCACACCCTATCGAAAAAAACCAGAGGTAGCCCTTTGCTCACCAGCGTTTCAAAATGGGTAACATCCTTTGTTTCTGTAGATATTGATGCTATAAGCCCATCAACCTTACCGTACATGAGGCTCTGCACCAACTGCTGCTCCTTCTCGAACGACTCGAACGACTGGCAAATTATTACGCTGTACCCCTCTCCGGCCATCACATCATCAATGCCACTTAGCACAGTAGCAAAGAAATGCCTATCTACCTTTGGCACAAGCACACCAATGGTTTTTGCACTTCCACGCCGTAGGCTTGCAGCCCTATAGTCGGGCTGATAGTTGTTCTTTTGCGCTAGCTCTTGCACAGCCTTCCGCATCTTTAAGCTAATACGGGGATTATCTTGCAATGCCCTTGATACAGTGGATGTTGTTGTGCCAAGCTCACGCGCAATATCGGCAATGGTATATTTTTGTTTTGGAGATTTCATGCAAAAATTCAGTTATTTTATTCTGAGTTCATTCACCATATCGCTATCACTATAATAATAAGGTGTAAGGGAAAAAGGTGTATTTATATATTTCTCAACTACTTAACCCCAACTATCAAAAAATATCAACAAAAAATGCAATCGTTTTCTTTAGATTTCCACAAAGATAATTAAATTTGTGCAATCGATTGTACTCTAAAGAGACTTTTTTATGGCACGATACACTAGATTACAAACCGCAATGGCGATGGAGCAAGCTGGAATGATACCCGTCTTCTACCATCCCGACCCAGAAATTTGCTTCGAAGTAATAAAAGCATGCTTCAAGGGGGGCCTAAGAGTTTTTGAATTTACAAACCGTGGCGATTACGCACACGAGGTTTTTTCTATTGTAAACAAACGGCTAGCGCAAGAACTTCCCGAGGTAATAATTGGTACAGGCTCGGTTATGGATGCTGGTACAGCATCGCTATACATTCAGGTTGGAACCAATTTCATTGTATCTCCAGTAATAAAGGAGGATATAGCCATGGCTTGCAATCGGCGCAAAATATTATGGTCGCCTGGCTGCGGATCGGTTACTGAGATATCGAGAGCTGAAGAGTTGGGAGCAGAAATTGTAAAGATATTCCCTGGCACACAGGTTGGCGGACCAAAATTTGTACAAGCGGTAAAAGGCCCCATGCCATGGACCAGCATTATGCCCACAGGAGGGGTTGAACCCACTGAGGAAAATTTATCGGCCTGGTTTAAAGCAGGGGTAACATGTGTTGGTATGGGCTCGCAGCTGATTAGCAAAGAGATAGTTAACACCCGTAACTTCGCCCTGCTTGAGGAAAAGGTACGCACCGCTTGCGAGATCCTAAAAAACATAAGGCAAACCCTTCAGTAGGGTAAGATATATGTAATTGCATTGGCCAAACGAAACTAAACACATTGCAATGAAAAGAATTAGATTTTCAATTTCTATACTAATCTCGGTAAGTTTTCTACTGCTTAACAGTTCATGCATTGAGCGAGAAAATGTAACCGTGCTAAAGTTAGCCCATGGGCTAGACAGAAGCCACTCCGTTCACAAAGCAATGGAATATATGGCCGAACAGGTTCACAAGAAATCAGATGGTCATATGCGAATTGACATCTACCCCAGTGGGCAGTTGGGTTCTGAGCGCGAGAATGTGGAGATGCTGCAAATTGGTAGCCTAGCCATCACGAAGGTATCGGCAGCAATCATGGAGGGGTTTGCCCCTTCGTACAAAATATTTGGCATACCCTATATCTTCTCCAGCAGTCAGCATGCACACCGTGTGCTCGATAGCGAGATTGGGAAAGAGATACTACAGGATGGTGAGGATTTTTGGCTACGCGGATTAGCATTTTATGATGCCGGTAGCCGTAGCTTTTACACAAAAGATAAGCCCATTGAGCATCCCGACGATTTACGCGGATTAAAGATTAGGGTAATGCAAAGCCCCTCGGCAGTTGCTATGATACGTGCATTTGGTGGTTCGCCCACTCCCATTTCATGGGGAGAACTATACACCGCCCTACAGGGTGGCGTGGTTGATGGGGCCGAGAATAACCCTCCAAGCTTCTTCCTGTCGTATCACTATGAGGTTTGTAGATACTACTCAATAAATGAACACTCCACAATTCCTGACGTGCTGCTCATGTCGACCAAAATTTGGAACGGCCTTACGGAGCAGGAACAAAAATGGCTTCAGGAGGCAGCAAACGAAAGCGTTCCCTACCAACGGAAGCTTTGGAATGAGTCGGAGAGCCAATCATTAAAACTAGCCGAGGAGGCCGGGGTTAAGGTTATATATCCAGATAAAGCCCCATTCATTGAGCGAGTACAAAGCATTTACGAGCAGTATAAAGAGGATGAAAGAACCTATAATCTGATAAATAGAATTAGAGAGCTAGAGTAGGCGCACTCAATAAAAAGAAAAAGCATATGAAACACAGAGCGATTATTGATAAACTTTTGGGTTGGCTTGTCACCATCTTCATGGGAGTACTTGTTATAAACGTTCTCTGGCAGGTGACCAGCCGCTTTGTTATTGGCCACCCCAGCTCATTTACCGATGAGCTGGCCGGTTATCTACTTATTTGGGTTGGACTATTGGGTGCAGCCTATGCTACTGGGCAAAAACAACATCTGGCCATCGACTTGATTTCAAAAAGATTAACTGAACATAGGAAAAGGATATTAGATACGATTATCAACTCTCTTATCATCACATTTGCTGTTTTTATTCTAATAATTGGTGGCTCAAACTTGGTGTATATCACTTTCCATCTAAACCAAATATCTTCAGCCCTACAACTTCCTGTTGGGTATGTTTACCTTGTGATTCCAATAAGCGGGGCATTCATAATATACTACGCCATTACTGATATAATTATGATATGGCGATCGGGTACTGAAACCCCTATTGCTGAATAGCTTCATCAAGAATTATTGAAGTGTAAAATTTTGAGAAATGGAATATTTTGAGATAATTGTACTTGTAGTAACATTTGTAGCCCTACTGGCACTTGGAGTTCCTATTGCCTATAGTATTGGGATTTCGGGCAGTATAACACTTCTTTTAAGTGTAATGCCTGGGCCAGCCTTCACAACCTTTGCACAACGTATGGCCACGGCGCTCGACAGCTTTGCGCTATTGGCAATTCCATTCTTCATACTGGCAGGGCAGCTAATGAATCAGGGGGGGATTGCCATTCGGCTTATCGATTTTGCCAAAGTATTGGTTGGTCGCTTACCCGGAGGACTTGCATTTGTAAATATTATTGCCAATATGCTATTTGGAGCCATCTCGGGATCGGCAGCTGCATCGGCCTCGGCCATTGGCAGTATCATGACCCCCAAGATGAATGAAGAGGGATACGATACAGCATACAGCACCGCTGTGAATATTACCTCGGCCACAACTGGCCTTGTGATTCCGCCCAGTAATATTCAAATTGTGTATAGCCTGGCTAGCGGAGGGGTATCCATAGCCGCCCTATTCCTCGCTGGTTATATTCCCGGGATACTAACCGGTTTAATTCTCATGGGAGTTGCTGGTGTGTTTGCCCACAAAAAGAAGTATCCAGTTGGCGAAATGGTTAGCTTTAAAACTGGCGTTATCAAGTTTCTAGATGCTATTCCCAGCCTACTTCTACTTGTAATCGTAATTGGTGGTATTATTGCAGGCTACTTTACGGCGACAGAAGCATCGGCTATAGCAGTACTGTACACGCTTATCCTTTCATTCATATACAAACAGATTAAGTTTAATCAACTCCCAGCAATTCTTTTACGCACCGTAGGAACCACGGCAATTGTACTATTCCTTGTGGGAACCTCAATGGGTCTATCATGGGTTATGTCGTACGCCAACATTCCGCAAAGCGTTAGCGAGGGCTTACTGTCGCTCAGTTCAAACCCATTCACCATCCTTCTTATAATCAACTTTATCCTACTTTTCGTAGGAATTTTTATGGATATGACCCCTGCCGTGCTGATATTCACCCCTATCTTCCTTCCCGTTGTAGTGGGTATGGGGATGGATCCTGTGCACTTTGGAATAATAATGGTGATGAACCTAAGCGTTGGGCTTTGCACTCCACCTGTAGGATCAGTTCTATTCATAGGCTGTAGTGTTTCGAAAATTCGTATAGAAAAGGTAATTAAGCCCCTTCTTCCGTTTTTTGCAGCCATGATTGTGGTTCTACTATTGGTAACCTACTTCCCAAAAATTAGCCTATGGCTACCTGGGTTATTTGGTTTCTAAAGTCCAACGGTTCTGTAATATTCGCTATATTTGATAAGCAGATTTTCATCAAGTATATTAGGTATGGATTATTGTTGGTCTCCTTACAAACAGCTTATCATCCGTTTGCTCCGAGTTACCATAATATCGGCAATAATTTGCAGTGTTTACCCCCACCAGGGCTGGAGCCAAACACGATATACACCCAACATATCGCAGCCGTTAACAGAACCCTGGAGATGGCACTCCCTAGAGGAACTCTCGGCTAAAGGAGTGCGAAGCATGGTGGACGATTCCGAAGGGAATATGTGGTTTGGCCTTAACAAGGGGGTGATGAAGTACGATGGATACCACTGGGAACTTTTCGATGACCAACCCTGCCTCAAATCGCCCATTGGTACTCTGCTTAATTCTAGCATGGGCAATCTTTATGCGGGTAGCGAGTCGGGCCTGCTAACCTATAGCAGTAATGGGTGGAGAAAAATATTTCCATCTGACGATTCATTAAAGATTGCGGTAACATCAATCACAGAATCAAACAATGGCGACCTTTGGGTTGGCATTCAGAATGGGTTGTTGCGTTTACAAGATGGAAAGCACACCATTTACACTGTTCTGTCACGAACTCGCTCTTTTAAAGAGGCACATCCCCAAGCAACAATTGTTGTACTACCCGACGAAATTCTGCTTCAACGTAACTTTGGACGAGTCGATGAAATTTTCATAAACAATGAAGAGGTGTGGCTTTTCATGTCGAGAAATAACGATGGCAAGCTGCTTCGGTTTAACCCCAGCGATACTCTTAACGGTCTGCTTACCAAGCACAAAATTACGCAGGAGTTGGCAGGAGTAAAATTGGCCAATAGAAACCAGATGATCGAAACGCAAAAGGGTGAGAAGTGGATAATTAATGGATTTTATAAACGTGGAGTTTTTAAGCACGACGGTAAGGCTTGGAAACAAATTAAGCTTAGCGATAACTTCGGGGGCGACGAGCTTCATACTGATATCATGGAGGTTTCTGATGGCTCGCTATGGATTGGTGGTTTGGGTAAATTCTTTGTTTATAAGAACAAAGTATGGAATATTTACACGGCACCCAACCTGCCCATTCCTTCGTCTCGAATCATTTTCCATGAAGCAGCCGATGGAAACATTTGGATAGCAGGTATCCAGGGCGATGTGTTTAGGGTTGTATACCAGCAGGACAAATGGCTCCGAATAAATGGTCTTAACTTCCAAACTCAGGATTCAGAGGGACAAAATTGGTTCATCTCAGCCAACAGCCAAATAGTATTCAATCATGATGATGAATGGTACTCCTATTCGGCTAGTGATGGTGTTATTGACTCACCAGTACGATTAGTCGCCACCAAGAATGGTAGAATATGGATTGCGGGCAGCCACAATGGAATTGCAGCAACAGCCTACCTTAAAGAAGGAAAATGGATTAAGCAACTCCATCCTAAGGTATCATGGGGTATCGACCCTCGCTCGGTATTTCAGGACAAGGATGGTTCCCTCTGGTTTGGAGCCAGTGTTGACAGGCAAGATAATTTGGGGCAAATTTCAGGGATACTCCAGCTATTCAACCCCGATTCTGACTCACTGGAGTGGAAGCATCATACCCAAGCCGATGGTATTGTCCAGCACAATGTGTATGGCATTGGACAATCGAGCGATGGAAAGATTTGGGCTGGTGGCACTAACCTACTGATGCACAAACCACCACGCTGGCAAGTTGTTACAGGCATTGAACATTTTAATGAATTTGTCGACATAGTTTACAGTAGGCACAACCTATGGGTTGGATCGAGATACTACGGATTATTCCGCTACGATGGAGAAAAATGGGTACAATTCACTAAGAACAGCGGATTACCTAGCAATACAATCATCAGCATCTACGAAGAAGAGCCCAACAAGGTGTGGGTTATTACCGATAAAGATATAGCTTGGTACGATGGTAAGAATTGGGTATCGGGGCTGTTCAACGAAGAGTTTAAAATTCCCCGCGAGGGAGGTGAAATTACAGGCACCAGCGATGGCACCATTTGGATAAACAAGTCGCTACGCGAATGGAAACGAAGGGCATTCCCCTTTAGCGTTGCATCACCCGAATCGTTCGAGGACTTTTGGACCGTACGATACCAGTGCGACACCATGCCGCCTATCACCAAAATAAATGTATTTACAGAGCGGGTAGACCAGTCTGGCAACACGCTGATTGGGTGGACTGGGGTTGACCACTGGGAGGTTACCCCCACCAAAAGGCTAACGTACTCCTACAAGCTAAACGACGAGGAGTGGTCCGATTTTACAACCGAAACCAGCGTGGTGCTCACCAACCTAAAAAGCGGTAAGCACACCTTTAGGGTAAGGGCAAGAGATCTGGATCACAACATCGAAAAGGTTCCTGCCCAAATTGACTTCTCGGTTAAGCCCCCAATATGGAAACAACCCTGGTTCATTGCTCTTGTGCTATCATTTCTAATCACCATAGGCTACTACGAAGCCAAACTGATAAACCGAAACAGAAGTTTATTTAAGCTGAACGAGTCGCTTAAGGAAGCATTCGAAAAGCTGGAGAGCAGAAAGCAAAAGATTGAACTACAGAAGGAACAAATTCAGGAACAGAAGGAAGAGCTTGAAAAGAAAAACCTTGTTCTTGAGGAAAAGAATGAGGAGATAGTTCAGCAACGCGATAGGCTACAGGAGATGATTGAAAAGGTTGAGGAGCTCTCGAATGTTAAGCAACGCTTCTTCACAAACATATCGCATGAGTTTAGAACTCCCCTAACGCTTATCCTTGGCTCCATCGAGCAGCTCATAAACTCTCCAGCACGCACCGAGAAGGCTAAGCTAACCCAAGCTTATGAAATTATTCAACGAAACTCAAGGCGAATCCTAAGGCTTATCAACCAAATTCTAGAGGTACGCAAAATTGAGCTGGGAAAGCTACAGCTTAGGATGCATCGGGGTGATATTGTTTCTTTTACAAAGGATATCGTTTCGCTGTTCAACGATTTAGCTAGCAAGTACAGCATCAATCTATTGTTTAACAGCAAAGATAATAACCTTGAGGTGATGTTCGATCCCGATATCATTGAAAAGATTGTCTCCAACCTGGTTTCCAACGCATTCAAATTCACTCCACCAAACGGACGGATTGAAGTTTCGGTTGAGCAAAGGGTCGAGCCCAATACCAATAGTGATGCTATTTACATTAAGGTTGTAGACACAGGGAAAGGCATACCAAAACAATTCGTTGAGCATATCTTCGATCGGTTCTATCAGCTGAAAGAAAACTATAGCCAACAGAATCAAGACAGCTCTGGTATTGGACTATCATACGTCAAGGATCTTGTTACTACTCACAACGGGAACATCTATGTAGAAAGCGAAATGGGGATAGGTAGCACATTTACCTTCTTCATTCCAGTTACCCTGCCTACAGATTCCAATCAGGTGGAACAAGAACAACCCGTCCTTTCCCCATCGGAGAAAATTACCGATAGCATACGCCATGAAATTGAAAGTATTAACATTACCCTTGCTCAGCAAAAACCAATTGATGAAGAGATTAGGGCTAGCAAGGAGGATGATTACACACAGGGTGATAAGCTCTCGGCCCTTATAGTTGAGGATGAATTTGAATTCCGAAAATTCCTACGTGACATACTAAACGAAGATTTTGAGGTTATTGAGGCGGTGAATGGGGCTGATGGGTACAACCAAGCACTCAAGTTCCAACCCGATATAATTATTAGCGATGTTATGATGCCCCAGATGAATGGCATTGAGCTGTGTGGAATGCTTAAGAAAAATTTAATAACCAACCATATCCCGGTTATCATGCTAACCGCCCGAACGGCTCCAGAGCATAAGCTAGAGGGGTACCAAGTTGGTGCCGATGCCTATATCGAGAAGCCCTTCAACAGGGAGTACCTAAAAATCAGGATTAACAACTTGCTGCTGGCCAAGGACAAAACACGCGAAAAGATTCTGCGCGAGCTAACAACCCAACCCGAAGAGATTAAGGTTCACTCCGAGGACGACAAGATGCTAAGCAGAATAAGGGAGGTCCTTGAGGAGAATATTTCCAACTCCGATTTTGATGTGGAAACTATGAGCCAACTTTTCTGCCTAAGCCGTTTTCATTTCTCTCGCAAAATTAAGCAGCTCACAGGCCTCAACCCCAAAGAAATTATCGACTCATTCCGACTAAAAAGGGCGGGTCAAATCCTTCTTCAGCAAAAAATTTCCATATCGGAGGTAGCCTATATGGTTGGGTTCGACCACCCAAACTCCTTTACCAGAGCCTTTAAGAAACACCACAGCATGTCGCCCACCGAGTACATTTCACAAAACTTAAGCTAGGTCACTTTTTGTTTGCATAAAAGCACATTTTGAATATTCGGTGTATCCTAATTAGCCGTAATTAGCAATTGGAATATTATCGAAAACGATTTAAATATGGCTTTTGCACAAAATATTTCGATTAGCTTCAAAGGAATTAAACCATTCATTCTTTGTACATTGGTATGCCTTCTTCACTGCATGCCCACAGTATCGGCCCAACAAAAAGATGATATTACTGCTTTTCCTGGCGCCATGGGAGGAGGAAAGTACACCACAGGCGGTCGTGGTGGCAAAGTTATTAAGGTTACCAACCTTAACGACGATGGCCCTGGCAGCCTCAGAAAAGCGATTAAGGCAAAGGGATCAAGAACCATTGTATTTGATGTTTCTGGCACCATTGAGCTAAAATCACAACTTGCAATAAATAACGACCATATTACCATTGCCGGCCAAACCGCACCTGGCGATGGCATTTGTATTAAAGGTCATGAGGTACGCATCAACGCAAATAATGTTATAATTCGTTACCTCCGCTTCAGACCTGGTGATATTGCCAACACTGAGTACGATGCCCTTACAGGAATGCGAAACCGCGATATCATTATCGATCACTGCAGCTTTAGCTGGTCAACCGACGAAACGGTATCCCTTTACGATAATGAGAACTTTACCCTTCAATGGTCAATAATTAGCGAAAGCCTTAACAATTCCGTTCATAGTAAAGGGGCACACGGCTATGGTGGAATATGGGGTGGCAAAAATGCATCCTTCATCAATAATATCCTCGCACACCACTCCAGCCGAAACCCACGCCTGCAGGGCACTCGTTACCAACTTGAAGACGGAATGGAAAAGGCTGAGATAGTCAATAACATAATATACAACTGGGGCAGCAAGGCCATTTATGGTGGCGAGAATGGCAGATACAACTTAATTAACAACCTATTTATACCAGGCCCTGCCTCTCCCGATGATAAAATAGTTGAGATACTAGAACCATACAAACCATATGGCCAATTTCATATGGATGGTAACCAAATTTGGGGTACAGAAGGATGGTACAATGCATCAGAAAAAAACATAAGTCTTCCCAACGAGGAATATACTAAGCATTTAACAGCTATACCTTTCTGCTTAAACATCTCAACCAATGCCATGGATTCAGAAACAGCATACAACCTGTTGCTAAAGCGCGCAGGAGTTAGTCATAGGCGCGATGCGGTTGACCAACGAATTATTAACAACATTACAAACCGCTCATTTACCTACGGTAATATGGGTATTATCGATAGCCAAAACGACACCGAGGGGTGGCCTGCTCTTGAGAGCTTGCCGCCCCTTCTCGATTCCGATGGCGATGGCATTCCAGATGAGTGGGAATTGAACCACGGATTAAATCCAAATAACCCAAAAGATGGTAATTCAACTTCTCTTGATGGGTCATACACCAACTTAGAGGTGTACTTGAATTCTCTTGTTGATTCTATTTAATAGCTAAATACTTTTTAAAACCTAAACTACAAACATTTACAGTGTACTAACAAAAAAGTTGCAATATGAAATTACTTGACCTTAAAAAGGCCGCTAGGCTAACACCATTGCTCATTGCAATGCTTTTCTCGAGTTTCAGCTTATGGGCTCAAACCATAAGCGTTAGAGGAGTTGTAATTGATGAGTTTGGCGAGCAGTTGCCCGGAGTGAACGTGATCATTCAGGGAACTCAAACTGGTACTGTTACCGATGAAAACGGAAGCTATGTAATTGATGTCCCCGCCTCAGGCAGTTTGGTTTTCTCCTTCATAGGGTACAAAACGCTGACTGTGCCCGTTGATAGTAGGCGAGAAATTAATGTTGAGCTCGAATCGGATATGCTGGGGCTCGACGAAGTAGTGGTTATTGGTTACGGCACCCAACAGCGTAGGGATATTACAGGTTCGGTGGCCTCGGTTCGTGGCGATGATATCCAAGCGCTACCCGTATCGAACATCAACGAGGCGCTTACCGGGAAGCTGGCCGGAGTGCAAATTCTAACCACCGAGGGTTCGCCCGATGCTGAGGTAAAGATTAGAGTGCGTGGTGGTGGTTCAATCACTGGCGACAACACCCCCCTATTCATCGTTGACGGATTCCCTGTAGAGTCAATCTCCGACATTGCCCCCACCGACATCGAATCCATTGACGTGCTAAAGGATGCATCATCAACAGCTATTTATGGTTCTAGAGGCGCTAATGGGGTAATTATTGTAACCACCAAGCGCGGTGCCGAAGGCAAAGTATCTGTTCGGTACGATGCCTACACCAGCTTTAAAAAGCTGGCCAATAAGTTGGAGGTGCTGTCGCTTTACGATTACGCCACTTGGCAATATGAACGCTCGCTCCTAGCCAACCAGCCAAATAAGTATACCGATTTTTTTGGCAACTATCAGGACATTGATCTTTACCGCGATCTTACGGGTAACGACTGGCAAGAGCTGACATTTGGCCGAATTGGAACCACTTTTAACCACAACCTAAACATCTCTGGTGGAACTGAAATAAACAGGTACTCGTTCAGCTACAGCAATATTACCGATAAGGCCATTATGCAGATGTCGGGCTTTAAGCGCGATAACATCAACCTAAACCTAACCAATAAGCCCCACAAAAGGGTTACCCTCGATTTTGCATTACGCTACTCAAACACCCAGATTGAGGGAGGTGGTGCCAACGAGCAGAACGAGGTCTCATCGGCCGACTCGCGCCTAAAGGATGCCATGATTTACCCATCAATTCCTGTAAGCGGGCTTACCGATGCATCGGAAACTGATCAAGAATTTAACCTCCGAAACCCGCTTATCTCATTGGCCGATAACGATCGATTCCAAAAACGGATTACATACAACCTAAATGCCAGCATCACTTGGGAGGCAATTGACAACCTTCGCCTGCGCTCCGATGTTGGGATGGATGATTACCGGTACAATAACGATCGTTTCTATGGGTTAACAACCTACTACATCAACAATATTCCATCGGGCGATAACCAAGGGAAACCTGCACTTATACTAAGTAAAACAGCCCGCGAAACATACAGGAATACTAACACGGTAGCCTACAATTTCAGGAACATCCTATCGCCTAACCATAGCCTGAACCTCCTGGTGGGTCAAGAATACATTCTCCGGCAGCAGGAAAGGCTAACATCTACTGTGCATGGCATTAACTCAGGGTTTAACTTTCAGGATGCAAGAAGCCTATCGGCCAATGCTGTGGCCAACTCTGTTGATAACTTCTTCTCCCCCGACGAGATTCTCCTCTCGTTCTTCGGGCGTGCTAACTATGATTTTCAGAGTAGATATCTTTTCAGTGCAACATTTAGAGCCGACGGATCCTCAAAATTCTCCGAAGGAAATCGCTGGGGTTACTTCCCATCGGCAGCCTTTGCATGGCGTCTTTCCGACGAGAGCTTCATGGAGTTCACCCGTAGATGGTTCAATGATATTAAGCTACGCTTAAGCTACGGAACCGCCGGAAATAACAATATACCCACTGGTCAGTTGGTGCAAGCCCTACAGGTTAGCAACACCACATGGGTGAACGACTTCGATAGCTACTGGGCTGCCACCAAAACCATGGCCAACCCCGACCTGAAATGGGAAACCACCGTTACACGAAACATAGGGCTCGATTTTACTGCCCTAAGGGGGCGTTTAACAGGCTCCTTGGAAGGTTACATCAACAACACGAATGATCTATTGATCCGTTTCCCAACACCAGGTACTGGATACGATTACCAGTATCGCAATATGGGTGAAACCCAAAACCGTGGTATTGAGGCCATGGTAACATGGATCGCTATAGACAAACCCAAGTACGGCCTAACCATTAGTGGAAACATAGGCTTTAACCAAAACGAGATAATCTCCCTTGGACTAATGGATGACTTTACAGCAACATCTGGTTGGGCCTCAACCGAAGTTGGTGCCGACTTTCTGATAGCCACGGGTGGTTCAGTAGGTAAGATGTATGGCTACATTAATGATGGCCGTTACGAGGTATCCGATTTTGAATCGTTTGATGGAACCAACTGGATCCTTAAGGATGGTGTTGTAGACTCTTCGCCCGTTGTTGGAACGCTTCGCCCGGGTTCATTAAAGCTGAGAAACATGACGGATGAAGATAATTTGGTAAATGCTGATGACCGTGTTATAATTGGTGATGCCAACCCTTTGCATACAGGTGGTTTTACCATCAACGCCCGTGCATTTGGATTTGACTTTTTGGCTGCCCTAAACTGGAGCTATGGCAACGATATTTACAATGCCAATAAAATTGAGTACACCTCAACCAGTAAGTACCACTCACGGAATATGCTTACCATTATGGAGAGCGGTGAGCGCTGGAATAACCTGCGCGAGGATGGAACCATAAGCAACGACCCCGAAGAGCTAACGGCAATGAATGCCAACACTACGATGTGGTCGCCATTCATGTCGCGCTTTGTATTTACCGATTGGGCTGTAGAGGATGGGTCATTCCTCCGCCTAAACACGCTAACCCTTGGATACACCATTCCCAAAGAATTACTGAGCAGAGTAAGTATCGATAATTTAAGGGTTTATGTTAGTGGATACAACGTGTTCCTATGGACCAATTACTCGGGGTTCGACCCAGAGGTTTCTACTCGTCGTAGCACCCCACTAACCCCAGGGGTCGACTACTCCGCTTACCCAAGGAGCCGTTCGATTGTGTTTGGTTTAAACTTTAGTTTCTAATGCATTAAAATGCTTATTATGAAAAAAATACTCTATATCTTTTTTGCCTTATTGCTAACCGGCGCAATAAGTTCTTGCGAAGATTTACTGGACGCACCAGAGAAATCGTCACTCGATGAGTCTGTGGTTTTCTCCAACCCATCGCTGGCCGAAGGAGCCATTGCCGGTATCATCCAGTCATTTTGCGAGACCAATTCGTACCGAGGCAGATACCTTGTGTACTACGGCATTAACACAGACACTGAAGTTTTCAACTCACTTCGGAATGTGAATGACGACAAGGCATTGCTGTCGAACTACAACACCAATGCTAATAACACCCAAATGAACTCGGAGAATAATGCTTGGGCAAAATTTTACGAGGGAATAGAGAGAGCCAACATAGCTATTAGAGGCCTGCGTAACTGGGGCGATGTGGAGAATAACCCACAGCTTGCTCATATCTTGGGCGAAGTGCTAACGCTTAGGGCTGTGGTTTACCACGATCTAATTAAAGGTTGGGGCGATGTTCCTGCCCGCTTTGAACCGGTTACCAACGAAACGGCATACCTCCCTCGTGCCGACCGTGATGTTATTTACCAACAGCTACTCAACGACCTTGAAGAGGCCGCCGAGCTTGTGGCCTGGCCCGGAGAGTCCGATTACACCAAATCGACAGAACGAATAAACAAGGCCTTTGTAAAGGGTATGCGAGCTCGTATTGCCCTTGCAGCCGGAGGATACGCGCAACGTATGGATGGTGAGATTAGGCTTAGCCAAACCCTCGATCGCACCGAAATGTATACCATTGCCAAGAATGAATGCTTAGATATCATCAACAGCGGAACCGCACGTCTTCAAGGATTTGAAGAGGTTTTCAGGGCATTACACGGCGAGAAGCTAATTGCTGGTCAGGAAATTCTTTGGGAAATCCCCTTTAGCGAGGGACGTGGCCGTGTAATTTTCGACCTTGGGGTAAGGCATACCACGGTTGACAAGTACACTGGGCAGGCCAAGGGTGGAACCAATGGTCCCAACCCTATAATGTTTTACGAATATGATATTGACGATGAGCGCCGCGATGTAACCTGCGTTCCCTACGAATGGATTGATGGTGTTCAGGTGCCAACCAACAATGGTAGATGGCAATTTGGCAAGTATCGTTATGAGTGGCTTTTCGAAGAAGCTGGTCGCAGGGTAACCTCAACCAACGACGATGGGTTAAACTGGGTATATATGCGCTACTCCGACGTTCTACTTATGGCTGCTGAGGCCATTAACGAGCTGGATGGACCTGCAGCTGCTGCACCATACCTTCGGGAGGTTCGCGAAAGAGCGTTCCCTAGTAACACAGCTAAGGTTGATGCCTTCATGGCCCAAGCCATTGCTAGCCAGGAAGATTTCTTTAATGCCATAGTTGATGAGCGTGCATTAGAGTTTACTGGCGAAATGCTCCGTAAAGGCGACCTAATCCGCTGGAACCTACTTAGCGAGAAGCTAAACGAGGCGAGAATAAAGCTAATTCAGCTTGAGAATAGAGCTGGGAAATATGCTGACCTGCCTGAAAGGATTTATTACACCACTGCTGAGGATGGCGAAACAGTGATAATATACGGACTTAACTACGGCGATACGGATGCTATTGGCGCTGGCCTTGGATACCCAGAGGATAAGGGGTGGGTCATCACCTCATCATCCGAAACATCTACATTCTGGGATGCACTTTATGTAAACGATCCCAACTCGCAACAGTACTGGCCCATTTGGCAGGTATTCATCGATTCAAGCAATGGTCAATTAACCAACAACTAGTGATTTAATTGTCTGTTAGAAATCAAAAAAAAACTACAACAATGAATAAGATATTCAAACACATTCTATACATAGCAGGCATTGCGGCGGTTCTGTTTACTGCTGGATGCAAAGACGAGCTGGTTGAGATTACCGAACTCGAAGTTAGTCGCTTGTTCTCCCCCACCGATATTGAGGCAATGATAGTAAATCAAACCTCTATTAGGCTTAGCTGGAAGCCGGTAAAAAATGCCGAACACTATAAAGTAGAGATTTTTGAAAATGCTGTTCAGGATCAGGAGGCCTCTCTTGACGACCTAGAGCCCACATTCGATGGTGAACTAGTAAGAGAGCTAACGGGAGTTTCAATTGACGACCTTCCTCTCACTATCCCCGGCTTTGCAGGCGAAACCTTTTACTCCATAAGGGTAAAGGCATTTGGCGAACAAATTGATGAGTCGAAATGGACAGCCATTGTAACCAAAACACGCCCTGAACAGATATTCTTCCCTGTTGCCCTTGAGGATATAACCAACACCGGTGTAACCCTTCGATGGCCAGCTGGCGAACCTGCCACAAAAGTTGTCATCACACCCGGTGATATTACTCGCACCCTTTTGGGAAGTGAAATTCAGAATGGTGTTGTTGTAATTGATGGGCTAGATGGAGAAACCGAGTATACTGCAAAGCTTATATACAACGATAAAACGAGAGGAACAGCAGTTTTCACCACATACATCGACATTAGCAACGCCATTGTGGTTAGGCCTACTGACGATATTGTTAGCCTTCTGGAAGCAGCTACTGCAAACCAACGCTTTGCCGTTATGCCGGGCGAGTACAACGTGGCATCGAGCATACTAATTCCTGCTACAGTTGAGATTATTGGTGCACTACCTTACGATAGGCCTGTTATTAATGGCGCAGTAATTAGGCTAAACGCTGGTGCAGGACTAAGGCTTAAAGATTTAATTCTAGATGGAACCACTTCGGATGGGAACCAAACCGTGGTTTACAACGAGGTAATAGCGGCAGGCGAAACCTATGGCGATTTGCTTGTTGAGGACTGTATTATAAGGCACTACACCAAGGGTATTGTGTACGGAAGCAATGCGGTGCTGGTTGAATCGGTTACCTATAAGGGCAATATTATTCATAACGTAATTTGCGATGGTGGTGATTTCATCGACTTCCGCAGCGGTATGCCCAAGAAATTCGATTTTATTAATAATACGGTATACAACAGCGCCAATAATCGAGATCTTTTCAGGTTAGATAATGCTGTTACCTTCTCTGAAGATCACCACGTGGTGATAACCATTGAGAACAATACCTTCTATAATATCATATCAACAGAAGGTACTACTCGACGAATTCTTTACATCAGGTTGGCATCGCATGAAATTCATATAAACCGAAACATTTTTGTGGAAACACTGGGCAGCTACTCAAACCAGTCGGCCACTACAGTGGTGGAGATGAGCAGTAACAACTACTTTAACGCACCAGTACTAACCGATCCTGAGCTTACTGTATACGATAGCGGAAACTACACTACCTACAATCCAGGGTTTATTAACCCTGAGGCAGGGAACTTTAAAGTAACCAATGAGGAGCTAATTCTTTACGAGATTGGCGATCCACGCTGGTTACAGTAAGCACACAACCTAGTATTGCTGGGGTATTTCCCCAGCAATGCTTCAGGTTTTAACCAAGTAACCACAAAGTATTAGCCAGCTAATTGGAGCCTGAAAATATGCCTTACAAATAAATACACTATATGAGAAAACTTTTTACACACTTTACAATACTTACTTTATTTGCTGTATACGCCATGGGGCAAACTGGCCCTATTGGTTGGGCTTCGGTTAATGCCGATGGCCAAGATGGAACAACTGGAGGGGCAGGCGGTAATGTAGTTACAGTTGATAATATGACCGACCTTATGATATTCAGCACCGACCCACAACCCTATATCATACAAATAGATGGGCTAATTACCATTACGCCAAAGGGGCGGCATATTTCCGTGGGCTCCAACAAAACTATTATTGGGCTCAATGCACAATCGGGTATTGTTGAAGGAGGCTTTTCCGTTGGCAACAATGTTAAAAACATAATCTTCAAAAACTTAGTTATTTCAGACACTTTCCTTGAAGGCGACTGGGATGGTAAGGAGCAAGACTGGGATGGCATTCAAATTAAGGGAACATGTAGCCACATATGGGTCGATCATTGCACCTTCTTTCGTCAGGGCGATGGGGCTGTTGATATTACCAATGGTGCAAGCTACGTTACCGTATCGAACTGCCTATTTGGGCAAAACAATAAGGCCAGCCTAATTGGGAGTAGCGACTCCGATACCTACACCGAGAGCTACAAGGTTACCATGCACCACAACTGGTTCAACGAAACCACCCAACGGCACCCAAGGGTAAGGTTTGGCATGGTGCATCTTTTCAACAACTACTACTACAATATGGGCGGCTATGGCCGCGAAATGGACTACGCTATTAGCAATGGCTATGGCGTTGGAGTTGGTGCTAGCGCAAAAATCTACTCAGAGCACAACTACTTCGAGAAGGTAGTTTACCCGGTTCAGTTTTACGATAACACATCGCAGCCTGGATATATTGTTGACATTGGAAGTGTAACTGTTGAAAGCGGTGACATATCGACAAAACCTGAAGGTATAGAGTGGGATCCTTCCGATTACTACGAGTACTCCCTTGATGATGCTGAAGCGGTTAAAGAATTTGTAATGGCCAATGCAGGAACATACGACAACCCGGTTAACTCTGCGAATCCAATGTTCAATAGCTTTGCTATCGATCTTAAATGTTATCCCAACCCCTTGGTTCATTACACCAATATTGTGTTCACCCTCCCCACATCGGGAACTGCTACAGTTAAGCTATACAATCTTATTGGGCAGGTTACACAGGTTGTAACACACGGTACTTACCCCGCCGGCCAAAATGAGATACAGCTCCAAAGGGGCGACCTCCGTTCAGGAATCTACATTGTTCAAATTGAATTCAAAGGCAAAAGCATCACCCGAAGATTATTAGTTCAGTAGAATCGCCCATTTCAGTTGGGCCAAATTTATTACCAATATGACACCGTACAACCCAAAATCAGTAAGAAAACAGATAGCAGTAAGCATACCCATATTTGTGGTGGTACTTGCCCTTACGCTAACCTTTTGCCGCACGTCCGAAAAGGAACAAACTTCATGGCATATGCAAATGGTCGAATCGGAGATGGAACGAAATCCCGAGGCTTGGATGTTCGACTTTGAGAAAAAACCAAAATGGAACTACACCCATGGGCTTATGCTAATGGCAATCAGAAAGGTGTGGGAACAAACCGGTGAGCAAAAGTATTTCGATTACATCAAGGGGTACTACGACACCATGATTGATAGCGATGGGAAAATTATGTTTAACTACAACCTACCCAACTACAATATCGATCATATTAAGCCAGGGATAAACCTTTTCGATCTGTACGAGCACACAAAGGATAAGCGATATCTTACAGCACTGGAAACCCTTCGTGAGCAGCTCGAATCGCACCCACGAATCCCCGAGGGAGGGTTCTGGCACAAAAAGGTATACCCCCACCAACTTTGGCTCGATGGTGTATATATGAATACACCATTCTACACTCGGTATGGAAAGATATTCAACCAGCCCGAGAATTTTGATGACGTGCTGTTACAGGTTACTCTGGTGGAGCAGAAAACCCGCGACGAAGCTACAGGCCTCCTTTACCATGCATACGACGATAGCCGCGAACAGGCTTGGAGTGACCCAGAAACAGGGCATTCGCCGCATTATTGGGGCAGGGCAATGGGCTGGTACGCCATGGCGTTGGTTGATGTTCTCGATTACTTCCCAACTGATCATGCTGGCCGAAATCAGATTGTAGAAATATTGAACAGGCTAATGGTGGCCATATCAAACTATCAGGATGCAGAAACAGGGTTGTGGTACCAAGTGGTCGACCAAATGGATCGAGAGGGTAACTACCTCGAGGCATCGGCATCGTGCATGTTTGCCTACACCATGATAAAGGGAGTAAACAACCAGTACCTCAACGAAAGCTATGCCGAAAAGGCACAAAAGGCATTTCAAGGAATTCTAGACCACTTAATTAGCTACGATGGGGAGGGAAACATAAACCTTAATCAGGTGTGCGGTGTTGCAGGCCTGGGTGGCAATCCCTACCGCGATGGTTCCTACGAGTACTACATCAACGAGATTATCCGCAGCAACGACCCCAAAGGCGTTGGGCCGTTCATCCTCCTCAGTATGGAGATGGATAAGGCTGGTATAAACCTTACCAAGCAGAAATAGGTTCTTACATAATACCCAATAAACACCTAATTACAAACCCTTAAAAACAAATCACTATGAGGAAAAAATCTACACTACAACGAATTTGCAGGTACCTATCGACCATCGTACTGATGGTTCTATTTGCCGGGAACCTGCAGGCGCAGGAATGGACAATTTATGATGGGAGTACTCATCCAATTGAAAATGGACTTCCTCAATTCTCCCGATCTAACGTTTCGGGTGTTACCAATGAGGTTTTTGACTCCTGGAGTACGATTATTGTTGATCCTGAGGATGGAAGTAATTTCCTTTTACAGTTCAATGATGATGCTGCTGCTCAACGTGGAATGTGGCGTTCAAACATTCCTTCGGGAACATCAAAGCTAACTCTTGTTACAAGGATTAAAGCATTTGATTATGAAAATTTAGACTGGACCCTCGATATTGACATTGATTTTGGGGGAGCAAGAGAGCAGTTCTTTATTATGAATTCAGATCAAATTAGGGTTAGACGTGGTACCGACGTAACCCATGACTTACCTACAGAATTTGATTTAACAGAATGGAACACCTTCCGCTTTGTGATTGATAACGATGCTGAACCCAAAACCGTGAAGGTATACCTCAATGAGTCGGCCACTCCATTTATTGAGGCTACCCCAGCTTCAGGTTCAAACAACTACTTCAGGTTTGGCAACGGCGACAGTAATAGAAGCGTAGGTTACACAATGGACTGGATTATTTGGGATATAACCGGTGCCTATGCCCCTGGTGAGGGTGCTGCAATTCCCGACCCAGTGGTTACCCCCAGCTGGAATGCCGACCTGGCAGAGCTGAATGTTGATGGCTCCCTAATCGAAGGCTTCTCAGCAAGCACCCTTAACTATGAGGTTGTGCTTCCAAAGGGTACCACAATTGTGCCAACCGTAACAGCGGTTTCTGACGATTCTGAGGCTAACGTTGATATCACCCCAGCCACAGAAATCCCAGGAACTACAGAGGTACAAGTTACTGCCGAGAACGGTATCAGTACAAAAACCTACTCTATTCTGTTTAGGGAGGTTTCTGAGGACGCTACCCTAACGAGCATTTCAGTTAATGGCGACCCAATTGCCGACTTCGACCCAGAAACACTAAGTTATACTGTGTATTTGCCCCTTGAGACAACCGAGGAAGCTGCAGAAGTTACAGCAACAGCAACCCATAAAAATGCGGTAGTCGACATCACCCAAGCAACTGAGATAGATGGTGAGGCAACAATTCTAGTTACTGCTGAGGATGGCACTACTGAACTAACCTACACGGTTAATTTTGAATTGATTTCAGTAGATGCCACCCTATCCGACCTGCTTATTGACGGTGTTAGAGTTGATGGTTTTGATCCCGAAGAATTGGAGTACTTCGTTTTACTTCCAGCTGAGGCCACTACTCCTCCAACAGTTACTGCTGTTCTCAATACTGAGCTGGCATCAATGGAGATTACGCAAGCAGCGGATATTCCAGGCGAAGCAACCGTTGTGGTTACTGCAGAGGATGGAGTTACCGAAAATACATACTCTGTCACTTTCCTTCAAGGAGATGATGACGCTACTTTGAGCGACTTGATGCTGGACGGAGTGACCATCGGTGGGTTTGACCCAGATGTAACCGAGTACGAGGTTATAATACCTACTGGCGAAACCGATATCCCAGTTGTAACAGCCGAAGCAAACCATGAAAACGCAACAGTTGCCATTGTTGAAGCTACAGAAATACCTGGTGTTACCACTGTAACTGTTACAGCCGAGGATAGTTTTACTGAACTTGTATACTCCGTTGCATTTAGGTATAAATCCGATAACACCAAGCTAGAAGAGCTACATATTAATGGAGCACCATTAATTGGGTTCGACCCTGAAGTAACAAGTTACACCATAAATATGCCTATCAATAGTATAGTAGTTCCTGAGGTAACTGCAGCTGCTGCCGATGCACTGGCAACTGTTGACATTACCCCTGCAGCCGAAATCCCGGGCCAAACTTTGATACTGGTTACTGCTGAGGATGAGGTTACAGAGCTTACCTACACCATAGAGTTTGTTGAGGCCGATTACAACTGGAGATACTATGATGCTAGCCTGCTCCCCGATGCACAAGAACCAAAATTTAGCACAAGTAACGTTAACGGCACAGCCCATTCAAACACTATCATCACCGATGACGAGGATGAATCAAATAGTTTCCTTGAACTAATTACTGAAACTGTTGGAACTACCTTTATGTGGAGCACTCCATTACAAGCCGAAACCCCTGCAGTTACATTTGTTTTCAAGGTAAAAGCGGCTAACGATGAAGCAAGAAGGGTTCTTGAATTTGATATACATCATAATGGAATACGCGAAAGAATGTATATCAATCGTGAAGATAACAGAGTTCGACTGAACGAAGGTATCGGAGGTGGAGATGGCGGAGAAATAGTAGCACCTGAGGGAGTATCATTCAGCGATTGGAACATTTATAGGATAACCAAAGAAGAGGGATCAATAAATCTCTATCTCAACGAGAATCCTGAGCCAATTGCCACAGGTACAACTGCCACCACAACAACAAACCAATACTTCCGATTTGGAGGTGGTAACAGTTCTCACAACATTGCTGCCCTTATCGATTGGATAGTTTGGGACGAAACCGGTGCGTATGCCCCAGGTGAGGGACTATTTATCCCCTCTAAGGTTGAAACTACAAATTGGGATGCAACCCTTGCTGAGCTTAAGCTTGATGATGTACTAATTGAAGGATTCGATCCTGAGGTTACTGAATACCAAGTGCTATACACCGAAGAGCCTACAACAATACCTGTAGTTTCAGCAGTAGCAAACATCGAGGATGCTATCATCGATATTATTCAGGCAACCACTACCCTCCCCGACACAGCATTTGTTGAGGTAACAGCGCTAAATGGGTTTACCACCATTACCTACTCCGTAATTTTCAGATTGGTTTCTACAGATGCAACTCTTGAGAACCTGATTGTAGATGGGATTCCTGTTGACGATTTCGACCCAGAGGTATTTGCGTACGACATAGAGCTGCCATACGGCACAGTAACCATCCCAACCGTAACTGCCGTGGCAACCGATGAGAATGCTGAGGTTGAAATAGCGCAGGCCGACGCACTACCCGGTACAGCAACTGTAACCGTTACCGCGGAGGATGGCGAAACCACCCTAGAGTATGTGGTTAACTTTACCATTGCAACCAGCGTTGGAATAACCGAAAGCCAAAAGTTTAACGTTTACCCCAACCCAGCAACCAGCTATATAAATGTTAGTATTGATGACATTGCTCTTGGTGCTCAGGTAAAAATTATTGGTATCTCAGGTAGGGTTATAATGCAGATGCAGCTGAATAGTACCAAAGAGGTTATTGACATCAGCAATTTAACTCAAGGTACATACATTATCCAAATAGAAACTCAAGGCAAGCGCGACAGAAAGCTATTTATTAAGCAGTAGGTTTCTATTGAATTCTTAAAATAAACCAGACCCCCAATGGGTCAAAAACCATATGGTATGACAAAACGATCAATCTTTGGTCTGTTCATACTCGCAACTATTTCCTTTATCCTTTCGCTAGGGGCGTGCAGTACAGCCCCTAGCAAAGGTGAGGGGGAGGTAGGCTGGGAGTATATGCAACAGATTCTTTCCCAAATCTCCGCCCCAACCTTTCCCGAGCGAACCTTTGATGTTACCGATTACGGAGCAGACAATTCGGGAAATACAAAATCAACAGTGGCTATTAACTCTGCCATTGTAGAGTGCTCCGAGGCAGGGGGTGGTACGGTGCTAATCCCCAAAGGGGTGTATCTTACGGGAGCAATTCACCTGAAGTCAAACGTGAACCTCCACCTTGCTGAAGAGGCAACCCTTAGGTTTAGCCGCAACGATTCCGATTATCTCCCCATGGTTTTTACCCGTTGGGAAGGAACGGAGTGCTACAACTACTCCCCATTCATTTACGCCTTTGAGCAGGAGAACGTGGCCATAACAGGTAGTGGAACGTTGGATGGAAATTCCGACTCGGCAAACTGGTGGCACTGGAAGGGTGAGTGGAGCCGAAAAACATGGGAGGTTGGTCCCGAGAATCAAGCAGATGCTGTAGCCAGGCTTAGACAGATGGCTGAAGATAACGTGCCGGTTGAGGAGCGTGTTTTTGGCCCGGGGCACTACCTGCGCCCTAAGTTCGTGCAATTCTACAGGTGTAAAAACATCCTTATGGATGGAATAACAATCATTAACTCACCCATGTGGGTTATTCATCCTGTACTCTCGGAGAACATCACCATCTCCAACGTATCGGTAAAAAGCCATGGGCCCAACAACGATGGTTGCAACCCCGAATCGAGCAGAAACATCCTAATTCAGGACTGCTACTTCGATACAGGAGACGATTGTATTGCCATAAAGTCGGGTCGTAATGCCGATGGCCGTCGGCTTAACGTACCTGCCGAAAATATAATCGTTCGCCGATGCACCATGCGCGATGGCCATGGTGGAGTGGTAATGGGTAGTGAGATATCTGGGAATGTACGCAACGTATTTGCCGAGGATTGTATCATGGACAGCCCAAATCTCGACAGAATCATCAGGATTAAAACCAACTCGCTACGAGGCGGAACAATTGAAAATATCTTTGTCCGCAATATAAATGTGGGAAAAGTAAGGCAAGCCATCCTACATATCGACTTTGACTACGAAGAGGGTGATGCCGGAACATTTACCCCAATTGTTCGCAATATCAATATCGAAAACGTAACGAGCCAAAGTAGCGACAGGGCTGTGTTTATAAATGCCTACGAGCGTGCTCCTGTTAAGGGTATAACCATCAAAAACTCCTCATTTAACAACGTAAAAAAGGAGGATAGAATAAACCACGTGAAAGACTTTAATGTTGAAAACGTACTGGTTAATGGTGAGCCTATGAAGTTACCCGAATCCATATAGCAATGCCTGCTGACATTCAAAAAAGCCTTGTGGTTTTCCACAAGGCTTTTTGCTATGTATACTGCTTAAAATTACTGGAAAAACATATGGCAATATCTGTGAAAGAACAAACAATACATCAAACTATGCCCTACAACTTGTTGGTATTCCATTAGTTTTTTAGGCAATTATCATATATTTGCCAATTCCTATTGAAAATCAAAATATATTATACTATGAGAAAATTAGTTTTATCTCTATTTGCATTGCTAGTATTGGCCACCATAGAGGCCAGTGCATGCACCAGCTACTTGGTTACCAACGGCGCCTCAGCCGATGGATCCAATATGATTTCCTACGCTGGCGACTCGCACATTCGCTACGGACAGCTGTACTTCCGTCCCAGAGCCATTTGGCCCGAGGGTGCCATGCAAACCATTTACGACCGCAACTCGAATCGCGCACTAGGGCAAATCCCCTACCCTAGGGAAACCTACCAGGTGATTGGCTTCATGAACGAGCATCAGGTGGCCATTGGCGAGAGTACCTTTGGAGGCCGCAGGGAACTTGTGGACACCACTGGCATAATCGACTGGGGTAGTATCATGTTTCTTGGCCTTGAGAGGGGCAAAACTGCCCGCGAGGCCATTAAGGCTATGGTTGAACTAGTTGAAGAGCACGGCTACTATAGTTCAGGACAGTCCTACTCCATTGCCGATCCCAACGAGGTTTGGATACTCGAAATTATTGGCAAGGGAATGGATATTAAAACCGAACGTCGTTCTAAAAAAACCTACAACGCCAATAAGGGAGCTGTATGGGTTGCTATGCGAGTTCCCGATGGTTATATCAGTGCGCACGCCAACCACGCTCGCATCACCACTTTCCCCAAGGAGGA
>Ga0334901_1000386_pt1 | contig 62555 bp, 50 predicted proteins | sample GraSluR3_MG_3_FD_207216 | JGI IMG/M metagenome (GOLD analysis project Ga0334901, IMG submission 207216) | Sludge microbial communities from methane-producing bioreactor in Wageningen University, Netherlands - Granular Sludge_15_08-R3 | ecosystem: Engineered > Bioreactor > Anaerobic >...
TTAGCTTTGTGTAGCTGGTAGGCGTCGAAACTTGCAGATATATCCTTATATTTCAAGAGTTTTGCAACGAAGCAGATGCACAAAGATAATTGTAAGCTTTCTCAAAATTTGGCTAATAATAAAACCTTAAGCACCGTGCCAAACCACAGACTAACAACTTGTTACGAGCCTGCCAAGAATAATGCGATGAATAATGCGGGTTAATTCCCTATGAACAAGACAGAACCCCCTAATAAAATAATTATCATTTGCTTTCCGATATTCATATCGGGTAATAAATCCCCAAAAGCAAAGTATTTGGCTCATCCCAAAACTGAACCTGATTACAGATTAGGTAGAAAACACAGTGAATTTATAATTTCATTGACTGAACTGGGATATAATTTTGATTTAAATATTTTTAAGACACACTTAAGTTATTATATAAATAAAAAGATTAATCAAATACAACACACTTCAACGATAGAATAAAATATGAACAGATAAGGAGAGTTTGCATTTAAACAATCAATTAACATTAATATTTTAAACGCTTTTATTTATACTTTTCACAAATTTAGACTTGTTTAGTATCATTTTTTCAGTATATTTGCATTTCATTAAAATAATACTATATTACATAATAGTAATAACAAAAAACAAAACTTATGTTAGAAATTAAAGTAATCAAAACAAACAACGAATTAGAAAAGATTGTAGGTAAAGAGAATTTTATTAACTTTTTGCACACACATCTTGACAGATTTCGCGACCCTAAAGATCAAATAGAAATGGCAATAGATTATGCATTTTCACCAATCGAAGGTAAAGGTGGATTTCTACTTGCAGCATATTACGATGGTGCACTCGTAGGCAGCTTAGTAATGAATAAAACAGGAATGGGAGGGTATATTCCGGCTAATATTCTAGTTTATATTGCAGTAGATGCCTCATACAGAGGGAAAGGCATAGGCAAACAAATTATTGAAAAATCGTTTGAAATTGCCGAAGGAAGCGTAAAACTGCATGTCGAATACGATAATCCAGCAAAAAGGCTTTATGAAAGACTAGGATTTACTACTAAATATGCCGAAATGAGATATGATAATAAATAACAATAATCAAATCTCAAATAACAATAATCAAATCTCAAATAACAATAATCAAATCTCAAATAACAATAATCAAATCTCAAATAACAATAATCAAATAACAAATAACAATAATCAAATCTCAAATAACAATAATCAAATCTCAAATAACAATAATCAAATCTCAAATAACAATAATCAAATCTCAAATAACAATAATCAAATCTCAAATAACAATAATCAAATAACAAATAACAATAATCAAATAACAAATAACAATAATCAAATCTCAAATAACAATAATCAAATCTCAAATAACAATAATCAAATCTCAAATAACAATAATCAAATAACAAATAACAATAATCAAATAACAAATAACAATAACGAGGAAACTTTCGGATTATATTTAAACCGGTTTTATGATTCAGGAAGCAGGAATATTCTTTCAGACCCCCAAAACCCTAAAACCTAAATCCAAAAACCTAAATCCTGTAACCTGTAACCTGTAACCTAAATCCTAAATCCTAAATCCTGTAACCTGTAACCTAAAACCTGTAACCTAAATCCTAAATCCTAAAACCTGTAACCTAAAACCTAAAAAAATGGCACATCTAAACATAAAAATCAACGAAATACGAGAAAATGTTCATAAGCTGAGCAAATATTTGAACGACCATAATATAGAATGGAGCTTAATAACTAAAGTTTTTTCGGGAGACAAGGAATTTCTTAAGAAATTACTAACTCCGGAGGTTATCAGCGGATTACATTCAGTTGGAGACTCAAGGCTTACAAGTCTAAAAAACTTGAAGGAAGTTAATCCTGATATGATAACAATCTATATAAAACCTCCTGCCGATGTATATGCCGAAGATGTAATCAAATATGCTGATATTTCACTTAATTCATCTTTTACAACAATAAAAGCATTAAATCAGGTAGCCGAGAAACATAATAAAATCCATAAAATCATAATTATGGTTGAGTTAGGCGAACTTCGCGAAGGCGTTGATAGAGACAATCTTATAGAGTTTTATCAAAAAGTTTTTAATTTACCAAATATTGAAGTAATTGGTCTTGGTTCAAATTTAGGCTGTATGTATGGAGTAGAACCAACTTACGATAAGCTACTACAACTTGTGCTTTACAAAAAGTTAATTGAAGCAAAATTTGATAGAAACCTTCCATTTATTAGTGGTGGGAGCTCTATTACCTTACCCCTAATTCAAGACAATACTGTACCGCCAGAAGTAAATCACTTTAGAATTGGCGAAGCCGCATTTTTTGGAACTAGTCCGCTAAACAATGATAAATTTTTAAATTTAAGTACCGATACATTTGATTTTCATCCATATATAATCGAATTAGAAGAAAAACCTCTAGTTCCCGATGGAATTATTAGTGATGCAAGCATTGGACACACATCAAATTTCGACAAACAGTCCTTAAGCGAAAAAACTTATAAAGCCATTCTAGATTTTGGATTACTCGATGTTGATTATCAAGAACTTACTCCAAAAGATAAAGATGTTAAGTTTGTTGGCACAACATCGGATATGACAGTTTATGACATAGGCGACAATATAACTAAAAACAACAAAAAAAAGTATAAGATTGGAGAAAGTCTTATATTTAATCCTTCTTATATGGCGGTTGCCAGACTTTTAAATTCAAAATTTATTGAAAGGAAATTTATAGAATGATCGAAATAATTAAATCATATAATAACAAGATTGCTAATATTTTCCCATATGATTTATCGGAGCAAAATGCACAAAAAATTGATTTAAGCTCTAATAATAATGAGCTTAAGAAGGTAGATTTAAAAAATATTGCTCATCTCTCAGAATACATTGCCATGACTTTAAAACGCAATAACAAAATCATTGGTATTGGCGGATATATGGAAGACAGAGAAATATATAAAAAAAGCTCACACTTTGGCACAGACGAAAATGTAAGAAGCATTCATTTAGGAATTGATTTATGGAGCAAAGAAAATACACCTGTTTATGCTCCCTTAGATGCTCAAATTCATTCATTCAAAATTAACGACAATTTTGGAGACTATGGTCCCACAATTATTTTAGAACATAATATTGAAGGTTTTAAGCTTTTTACGCTATACGGTCATCTTAGTACTAATTCTTTAATCAACAAAGAATTAGGACAAGTTATAAAGAAAGGGGAAAACTTCGCAAATCTTGGTAATTCTATCGAAAACGGAAGCTGGCCCCCTCACCTACATTTTCAAATTATTACTGATATGCAAAACAATTGGGGAGATTTTCCTGGAGTTTGCAGTAAAAAGCAAATAAATTATTATGAGCAAATCTGTCCTAATCCAAATATATTATTAAACTCGTCTGTTTTATAATAAATTAGCATATCTTTACATCAAACTTTTTAGGACAGAAATATGTTAATTAATATAAAATCAATAATAATTATAGCAATCTTCACAATGGTGATATTTGCTTTTTATTCGTGTAACAAGAATACAGCTCCTACTATGAAAACAGTTGAAAATGTAGATATTCAAAAATACCTTGGAACATGGTACGAAATTGCTCGATTCCCACATAGTTTTGAGAAAAATCTTCAGGGAGTTACAGCTACTTATACAATGCGTAAAAATGGAAAAATTAAAGTACTAAACCAAGGGTACAAAAACAGTTTAGATGGAAAATTGAAGACAGCCACAGGGAAAGCATTTATTCCAAATCCTGAAGTACCGGGGCACTTGAGAGTAAGTTTCTTCCTATGGTTCTACTCCGATTATTATATTTTAGAACTTGACAAAGATTACCAATATGTATTGGTAGGAAGCTCATCGCCTGATTATCTTTGGATACTATCACGAACACCTAAATTAGATGAAAATATCTATAATGAATTAACATCTAAAGCTAAATCTTTAGGCTACGACCTAAGTAAACTTGAAAAAGTTGAACAACACACGAACTAAATTAAAATTCTTTTGTTAATAAGTATTTAGTATTTGCAACATATTGCAAACAATAGTATTTTTGTAGTCCAAAAACTTTAAAAATGATAAAGATAACATTACCGGATAATAGTGTCCGCGAATATAACGAAGGTATTACGGGGCTTAAAATTGCACAAGATATAAGCCCACGACTAGCAAAAGAAGTACTTGCTATTAGTGTAAATAATGAAACTTGGGATTTATCCCGTAAAATTAATAATGACGCTATTATTAAACTATATAAATGGGAAGACGATGAAGGGAAACATGCATTTTGGCATACATCAGCCCATATTCTTGCCGAAGCATTAGAAAGTTTATATCCCGGAATCAAACTGGGTATAGGACCGGCAATCGAAAACGGTTTCTATTACGATGTCGATTTACCCGAAGGTTCGCAGATTACAGATGCAGACTTCAAACGCATAGAAGATAAAGCACTGGAACTGGCACGTCAAAAGAACAATATTACAAGAAAGGACATTTCTAAAAAAGATATTCTTGATTATTACACTAAGCTTGGAAACGAGTATAAACTTGAACTTATACAAGAACTTGAAGATAATACTATAACAACTTATACACAAGGCAATTTCATCGATTTGTGTAAAGGGCCTCACCTTCCCGACACAAGCTATATTAAGGCTTTTAAAGTTTTAAGTATTGCAGGAGCTTACTGGCGAGGAGATGAAACACGTAAACAATTACTTAGAGTTTATGGAATTTCATTCCCAAAACAAAAACTCCTTGACGAATACATGATAATGCTTGAAGAAGCAAAAAAACGCGATCATCGTAAACTAGGCAAAGAACTTGAACTTTTTACTTTTTCGCCGCGTGTTGGGATGGGATTACCGCTTTGGTTACCCAAAGGCACAGATTTAAGAAAACGTCTAGAGAATTGGCTTACAGAAGAACTGAAACGGCGTGGTTACAAAATGGTAATGACTCCGCATATCGGGAATGTTGATTTGTATAAAACATCGGGGCATTACGAAAAATATGGTAAAGATTCATTTCAACCAATTAGTACACCTCGCGAAGATGAAGCTTATATGCTTAAACCCATGAATTGTCCACATCATGTAGAAATATTCAATTCAAGCCAATATTCGTACAAAGACTTACCAATTAGAATGGCAGAGTTTGGCACAGTGTATCGTTACGAACAACATGGAGAACTACATGGGCTTACAAGAGTTCGTAGTTTTACCCAAGATGATGCACATATATTCTGTCGTCCCGATCAGGTAAAAGAAGAATTTAAAAAAATAATTGACTTAGTATTTCATGTATTTAAAGCACTCGATTTTGATACATATTTCACACAAATATCGCTTCGAGACCCCAACAACAAAGAGAAATATATAGGTACCGACGAAAATTGGTTAAAGGCAGAAAAAGCAATTCAAGAAGCAGCACAAGAAATGGGTCTTTTGCCAACAATTGAACTAGGCGAAGCCGCTTTTTACGGACCTAAATTAGACTTCATTGTAAGAGATGCAATAGGTAGAAAATGGCAATTAGGAACAATACAAGTTGACTACAATTTACCTGAACGTTTTAATCTAGAATATAAAGGCAGCGATAATCAAAATCATCAACCAATTATGCTTCATAGAACTATTTTTGGTTCTATGGAACGATTTGTAGCAGTTTTAATAGAACATACAGCAGGTAAATTCCCATTATGGTTAACACCTGAACAGGCTGTAATACTGCCAATTAGCGAAAAATTTAATGATTATGCAAAAAAAGTTTCAGAATTACTAAAAAATTACGATATTCGCAGCCTCGTAGATGACCGCAACGAAAAGGTAGGCAGGAAGATAAGAGATAACGAGTTAAAGAAAATACCTTATTTGTTGATAGTAGGTGAAAACGAGGCAGAATCAGAGACTGTTTCGGTTAGGAAGCAAGGAAAAGGAGATATGGGAATAATGAACCTTGACAGTTTTGCAGAAATAATTAACTTTGAGGTAAATAAATTATTAAGTAATAACTAAAAGATAGGAGGACTGAACCATAGCCGTAAAAAGATATCAAGGAAAAGGGTATAAACCCATCAAAAATGAACCTAGTTATAGAATTAATGAGCACATTGTAGCTCCATTTGTGAGACTTGTTGGCGACAATATCGAAAATATTGGAATTTACAGCCTAAGAGATGCTTTAAAAATTGCCAATGACATGAGTCTCGATTTAGTTGTAATTTCGCCAAAAGCCGAACCACCGGTGTGTAAAGTTATTGATTATCAAAAGTTTCTGTATCAACAAAAAAAGAAACAAAAAGAAATTAAAAGTAATACACAAAAAGTGGTAACCAAAGAAATTAGATTTGGACCTAATACAGATGAACATGATTATAATTTTAAATTAAATCATGCAAAAAAGTTTCTCGAAGAAGGAACAAAAGTAAAAGCATTTGTTTTCTTTAAAGGTAGGACGATTTTATTTAAAGAACAAGGTGAAATTTTATTACTTAGACTAGCTCAAGATTTAGAAGATTACGGAAAAGTTGAACAGTTGCCAAAACTTGAAGGAAAAAGAATGACGATTTTTATATCGCCATTAAAAAAATAGATTTTTATTAATAATAAAAGGATAAAGTAATGCCAAAGATGAAAACAAATTCGGGAGCTAAAAAACGTTTTACGCTTACCGGAAGTGGAAAAATTAAGAGAAAGCATGCTTACAAAAGCCATATTCTTACAAAAAAGAGTAAAAAACGTAAGCGGAACTTAGGGTATTTTACCACAGTCCATAAATCAGACGAGGACAATATTAAGTTCCTGCTTGGAATGAAGTAATGCAAAAAGAAAATTAGTAATTAACCGGAATGCCTAGCCGAAAGATCCGTTAACAAATGGACGCTAATCATTCATAAAACAAAAATTTATGCCAAGAAGTGTAAACAAAGTCGCATCAAGAGCGAAAAGAAGAAAAGTTCTGAAACAAACGAGAGGTTATTTCGGAAGAAGAAAAAATGTTTGGACAGTTGCAAAAAACGCATACGAAAAAGGATTACAGTATTCGTATCGCGACCGTCGAGTTAAAAAAAGGAATTTTAGAGCCTTATGGATTCAAAGAATTAATGCAGCAGCTCGACAACACGACATGAGTTATTCCGAATTTATGGGATTAATACATAATAAAGGAATTGAATTAAATCGTAAAGCTTTAGCAGATTTAGCAATGAATCATCCAGATGCATTTGCTGCTATTGTAAAAGAATTAAAGAAATAGTTAAATTATAAATTTCAGTAAAAGCACGGACAAAACCGTGCTTTTATTTTAAAATAAAAAAATCCTCTATAATGAAAATAGCATACTTTTTTACAATATTTTCACTAACGATTTTGATAATTTCTTCGTGCAATAAAAAACAAGACACCGAAAAAATACTAGAAAATTTCATTTCGGTTGTTAATACCGCCACTAAAGACAGTACAATAAGCCAATCGGAAGCCGAAGAAATTAGTATTCTTGTTAATAAAATTAATTCATTAGATAGTAAAAACAATAGTGTACAAAAAATTCTCGAAGACGAAGAGCACAAAGAACTCTCTGAAAACATGACTACAGCAATGATGAGCCTTTTTTTCTGCGAAGGATATGAATTAATCGAAGGTTTAGAATAGCTTAATTATTATCATGAATTTATATTGTGAATAAAAGTTTAATCTTTTTGATATTTTTCTTGCAGTTAGTAATAAAATGTTATATTTTTACATCAACTAATTTAATTGAACACATAATTTTAAAAAAAACAATGTTATGAAAAGAATCAGTATTATTTTAAGTCTTTTGGTTTTTGCTTTAGTAATTGCTTCTTGTAGCAGTGGACCTGAAGCTGACGCTAAGAAAATGGTAAAAATGACAGAAAAGTATGCAAATGCAATTAAAGATGCTGTATCAGACGACAAAATTGATGACAAAGAAGCAGAAAAAATCAATGGCATTAGCAAAGAATTAGAGGAATTATCAAAAGAGCTTGAAGAAAAGTACAAAGAAGATGAAGAAGGAATGAAAGCTATGGAAGAAGCTATGGAAGAATCTGGCAAAGACATGGAAAAAGACTTTGAAGAAACTTTCAGCAAATTATGGGATTGCGAAGGCGTTGACAAACTTGAGTGGTAGAATTTAGATCATTCAGCATAAAAAAAACCGGCTCTCGCCGGTTTTTTTTATGTCTTTACATTATTGGAAAAATTGTTTACATCCATTATTTATCGCAAACGAACTTGATTATATCCTTTAATTATCTAATATTCACAAACCTATCGACTTAATTTTAATAATCATCAACTCTATTATTAAACAAAATGTAACCAAGGTGAAATAAGAAATAAAACTGCGCCCCCTCTTTCTTATAATAGTTTACACTAATAGACGCCGGTCCTAAAGGTGTATTATAAACAAGATTAGCTACTCCACTATAATAAAGATAACTGAACGGCTCACTGTAATAAGCCTTAAAATTTCGCTCACCAATATCTTGTTTCAATATTTTTTGATAGGGTAAAAACGCATATCCTTCAAGCCTGAGATTTATTCTGTCGGTAAAACGAATTACGCTTTTAAGTCCGGCAGCTGCAAAAGCATTTGCTCGATAATCTTCTAAGAATAGAGTTTTACTCTGAGGAGTTGGTGTAAATGCCATTGCTGATAAGATACTGCTTGTAAAATTATTGTACAAAGGCTTATTGCTTATTGCTATTTCAAAATATGTCCCTAACGAGAAGTTGCTGCCCATAGCTATGTAAGAATCATTTACAAACCTACCGCTCAGCCACATATGGTAATATGAAATAGTATCGTTAACTCCTGATGTACTTCCCGGATAGTTAACTTCGTTACCGTAGTATAGTCTTATACCATATTGCCTTTTGGTACCACGATTAGGATACTGTTTAAAATTATGAGTGTTTCTATCAACAGATAAATGAGCCGTACCCATTGTAAAATCAGTAATATCGGACGTATCTGATTGTAAAAAATTATTTATCTGAAAATAATTATCTGTAATTCTTCCAAAAGCTCCACCTAAACTCAAATTAGCATACGAATTTATTGGGGTTAACAGATCAAATCGTATATGATTGTCGTGATGAATTAAATATGGTGGTCGCACATCTTCAAAAAACTTAAGTACACTGCTCCTATAATAATCCCATCTATTTAAACTAATTGATGATTTAAGAGCCAATGGGTAATCTAGGGGGAAATCAATTCTACCGGTAAGATCAAACGAGCTGTAAAGTCTTCCGAAATAAATATTTGCATTTGCAATATATGAGTATCGTGATAAGTATTTATACTCTATTCCCACAAATGCTTGATTATTATTCCCCGAAGATATTAATGCTCCAATTGCTACATTATATCGCCTATTCTTTTTAACATTTAGATAAATATCATAATATCCTGTTGTGGTATTATAAACAGCTCTTGGCATTGCCGATTCAATTTGATTATCAGCAACTAATCTGTAATAAGCACTAGTGAATTGTTCTAAACTCAGAAACTTTTTATTTTGTTTAATCTCTTTTTTTACATACTCTTTTTCATTATCGTTTAAACCGACAATGTAAATATTATCGATTATAAATTCAGGAACTTTATTTTTAAATTTTTCTCTACGTTTTATTATCTGTTCTGGCTCAACACGTCTGCTTATTAATTGCTTAATAGTATCCATCATTATTTGAGTACAATTATATCCTAATGTTGTAAATTCATCAATTCTATGAAAATCGAGTAAACCTACTTCTCCAAATTTCATAGAAATAGTTACACCTAACTCGTCGGGTATTCTATAATCGGAATCTTCGAGCAATATCATATTTTCTATTTGCTGGAGTATATTATCTTCGGCAGGTTTTTTTTTAGAGCTTGCAACAGCACTCCCAATAATTACGTCAGGATTAAATTCCTTCTGCATCACATCGTAAGGGAAATTATTAACAATACCTCCATCAAAAAGCAAAACACTATCAATCATTATAGGTTTAAAATAAAAAGGGAAAGTCATAGATGCTCTTACAGCCATTCCAAGATCTCCTTTTCTAAAAATCACCTCCCTATTATTGTATATATCAGTTGCTATGCATCTGAAAGGTACCATTAAACTGTCGAAATTATATCCTGCAGCAGCTGAATACTCGGCAGTAAGTTCTACAATTCCTAAATCCATGGGTTGTGTTGCCACTAAATTAGTTGGTAAAATGGGAACAATCGAAGAATCACGTATTGCAAACTGCACATTTATCATATCGGCATGTGTCGCAGGTTTTTTAAAATAATAATTATACTCTGTTGGAATCTTACCTTTGTACCAGTTAAAAAATTCTGGAGAGCGTATTATCTCTTCCATCTCATCAGTTGTATAACCGCAAGCATATAAAGAACCAATAATAGCACCAATCGAAGTGCCTGTAATATAATCTATTGGAATACCCTGCTCTTCTAATGCTCTTATTACGCCAATATGAGCAAGCCCCTTACTACCACCACCGCTAAGAACCAAACCAACTGTTTGCGCATTATAATAAGACACAAAGCTAAAATTAATAGCAGCAGCTAAAAACAGTATTTTACCGAATAAACGCAACATATTATATTATAACAAGCACTATGCAAAAATATTACTATTTACTCAAAAATTATAGCATATTGAATTAAATATTCTGATGGTTTTTATATTAATTTAAATTAATAATCTGATTTACATAATATCAGTTTTTAAACAACCTTTCCACACGAATAGTTTACTTATCTTTTAAACATATAACAATAACAGATTAATCAAGCAAATTCCTAATAAACACAACTAATATATCGAAATGTTTATTTACATAAATTTTCTTAATATTGCTATTGATGATATTCGCATTTATCTTTCAATTAAGCTTTGAAAAATATATATTTGCATATATCTTAATAACAAAATAACTACCTAAATTATGAAATTATATAAAATACTTGACCGTATAATTCACGAAGAAAAAGTACTCAAAGCAATAGAACTATAACCCTATGATAAAGAGACTATTATTAAATGAAAAGTTTATTCTTTTCATTATTATTCTAAACTCTATTATAATTTTTCTTGAAGGTTTTTCTTTTGAACCTGGCATTTTGACTATATTAGAGATTTTCGACCAATTTTTTACTTTTGTTTTTGTAGTTGAACTAATAGTAAAACTTAAAATATTTGGGCGAAAAAAGTATTTTAATAGCGGTTGGAATACTTTCGACTTTGTACTTATAATAATAGCTCTACCATCGTTTATTTCTATATTTTTCCCCAATAATATATTGGATTTAAATTTCTTATTAATATTTAGAATATTTAGAGTTTTTAAATTTTTCCGTTTAATAAGATTTGTTCCTAAAATTGATAAGCTAATGAATGGCATTTATAGAGCTGCTAAATCATCAATTGTTATACTTATTGGTTTTTTTATTTTTAACTTTATAATCTCTTTAATTTCTTGCTTTCTTTTTAAGGATATTGCTCCAGAATATTTTTCAAATCCACTTACTTCGCTATATTCAGTTTTTAAAATATTTACAGTAGAAGGTTGGTACGAAATACCAGACGCAATTACTTCAAATACTGATTCAAGCTTAATATCAATTTTAACAATTATTTATTTCGTAATTATACTACTATTCGGTGGAATATTCGGATTATCCTTGGTTAATTCCATCTTTGTTGACTCTATGGTAAGCGACAATAATGACGAACTAGAAGAAAAAGTAAATAATCTTGAAAAGAAAATAGATATTCTAATTGATTTAAACTCTAAAAGCGATTAAATTATTTACTGTTTTTGTTCTTAGAATTTATCGCACATAGTACAATAAAACTGTATAACTTAAACAAGGTTTACAATCCTAACAAAAACATTGATAAATCGACCATACCGCTAGCAATAAGCGAGGGATTTTCGATTAAATGTTTAACTGTCTTTAAAAACCCAACAGAGTCTTTACCATCAATAATTCTGTGATCGTAACTCAATGCAACATACATCATCGGACGGATTTTAACTTCTCCACTAATTGCTACAGGGCGTTCTGTAATAGTATGCATACCAAGTATTGCACTCTGAGGCGGATTAATTATTGGTGTTGAAAACAGAGACCCAAACACACCACCATTAGTAATACTAAAAGTTCCTCCTTTTAATTCATCTATGCTAATTCTATTAGATCTTGCCTTATCTGCAATAAACTGTATCTCTTTCTCAAGAGTCGGGATATTCTTATTATTAACATCTCTTAATACAGGTACCATTAATCCTTTGGGTGTTTGTACTGCTATTCCAATATCAGCATACTCCGGTACTACAATTTCATCACCCAAAATAGCTGAATTTATCATTGGATATTCTTTAAGAGCAATAGAAACAGCTTTTGTGAAAAAACTCATAAAACCTAGTTTAACCCCATGCTTATCAATAAATTTTTGCTTGAATTCCTCCCTTATAGAAATAAGTTCGTGCATATCTATCTCATTAAAGGTAGTAAGCATAGCTGTTTCTTGCTGCACTTTTACAAGTTTTTCGGAAAGCTTGCGTCTCAGTGGCGATATTTTTATGCTTTTTGACTGGCGAGAAGATTCTTCAGTTGCAGAATTTAGTACATACTCCACATCATTCTTTGTAATTCGTTGCAAGCCATTTATTACATCTTCAATCGACAAATTCTTTTCGTCCATCAATCTCTTTGCAAGGGGAGTAATTTTAACTTTATCAAAACTTTCAGGCTTATCAGTTGGTTCATTTATTTCTGTTTTTACACTCTTGATGTTTTTCTTATAATTTTTGTCTTTTTCATTTTCGGCATTATTATTAACGTTTGCTTCAGAATTTGTATCATCAGCAAAGTCGGTATCAATAATACAAGCTGTTTTACCAACACTGATAGGTTCATTGGCAGGTACTATAATATTTATTTTCCCACCATGTTCAGCAACTAAACTTATTGTTGCTTTTTCAGATTCCATTTCTGCTAATGATTGATCTTTCTTAACAATATCACCGTTTTTAACGAGCCATTCGGCAATTTCAACCTGTTCTATCGATTCTCCTGGTGATGGTATTTTAACTTCTACTTTCATAAAAATATAGTTTATTATTGATTACCTCTATTGAATTTACTACATTTTAAATTGCAAAATACTTCTTTGTGTTCGCAATCGCATAATAAAAACGATTTTTCAATTATTTTTTGTTGCTGAATTTTATGTTGATGCAGCAATCCTACGGCAGGGCTGCCACTGGCAGGTCGGGCAATAACTCGAATATCAAATTCACCCATTTCGTTTCTTATATGTGTCCATGCTCCCATATTAACAGGCTCTTCTTGGGACCAAATAATATCAAGATTCTCATTTGTTTTACTAATAATTTTCTTTATGTCAGAAATTGGGAAAGGATATAATTGTTCAATATTTACAACAAGTTTATTATAGATATTTAATTCGTCTTGTTTTTCAATCAAATCGTAATACAATTTACCGGTAGTAAAAATAATAGTATTGATTTTATGCAATTCTATTTTTTCATTATAGATTACAGGTCTAAAATCTCCATTAAGAAACTCATCTGTTTTAGACACAACCAATTTATGACGAATTAAACTTTTTGGAGTAAAAATTATCATTGGCTTTGTATTACACGAAGCTTGTTTTACTAATAAGTGAAACAAATTTGCCGGACTTGTAGGCTGCACAATCCACATATTTTCGTTGGCAGCCAGCTGCAAAAATCGTTCTATTCTAGCACTAGAATGTTCGGGTCCCTGCCCTTCGTAACCATGCGGAAGGAATAATGCAATATCGTTTTGTAATCCCCATTTATCTTCGGCTGATGCAATATATTGATCGATAATTACCTGTGCAACATTGTTAAAATCTCCAAACTGTGCTTCCCAGATTGTTAATGAATTTGTATTCCCCAAAGCATAACCGTACTCAAATCCTAGTACTCCATATTCAGAAAGAGGCGAATTAAAAACAGAAAATTCTGCTTGGTCGTTAAAGAGATTTTTTAAGGGCATATATACTCCCCCTCCATCGCGATTTAGTATTGCCGAATGTCTATGGCTAAAAGTTCCACGAACCGAATCTTGTCCACTTAATCGAACTGATTTACCTGCTCTTATAACGGTAGAATAAGCTAAAAGCTCTGCCATACCCCAATCAATTGTATCGTTATTAAACTTATCGTACCGGCTCTCAAGCAACTTAACTGCTTTTGGGAAAAATTTATCAGAATCGGGCAAAGTAAAGATTTTTTCTGCATCAGCAACAAAAGAATTAGCATTAATCTTCAATTTTTGGGGTAGTTTTTTATAATTATCTCCAGGAAATTGATAAACATTTACATTGTCTTGCTCACGGGCTTTTTCAAGAGATTCGTTTAGCCGCAACTCAATATTTTTTTCTGTATCCCTAATAAATTTATCATTAATATTACCCGACACGAGTAGTTGATTCTTATAAATTTCTTTAACAGTTTGATGTTCAGATATGGCTTTATACAGTTCGGGTTGAGTAAAACGCGGTTCATCACCTTCGTTGTGTCCATACTTTCGATAACCTAAGATATCAATAAATACATCGGTATGAAATTTCTGACGATAGCGAACAGCCATTTCTACAACATGTACCAATGCTTCGGGGTCATCGCTATTTACATGAAAGATTGGAGCTTTAACTACTTTGGCAATATCGGTTGAATATGTACTTGATCTGCCATCAAGATAATTAGTAGTAAAACCAATCTGATTATTAACAACAAAATGTATTGTACCTCCTGTTTTATAACCATTAAGCTGCGACATTTGAACAACTTCGTAAACAATACCTTGTGCAGAAATTGCAGCATCGCCATGTATCAATACCGGTAATACTTTATCATAGTCGTTATGATATAAAGTTTCGGCATGTGCTCTTGCAAAACCTTGTGTAACACCATCAACAGCTTCTAAATGAGAAGGATTGGGCAATAGAAAAGTATCTATGGCTTTTTCATCAACTTTAATTCTATTTTTAAACCCTAAATGATATTTTACGTCACCCAAAAACTCTTCGTCATCATAATTAGTTCCTGTAAATTCCTGCATAATGCTTTGCACTGGCTTTTGCAATACGTTTGCTAAAACATTAAGTCTTCCCCTATGCGACATGCCGATATCAATTTCTTTTACATCATACTTAACGGCTTGTTTTATCATAAAATTAAGAGCAGGGATAAGAGCTTCGTGCCCTTCGAGTGAGAATCTTTTTTGGCCGGGGAAACGCTTATGTATAAACTGCTCGAAATCAACAGATTTTACTATTTCAGAAAAAATTTCTCTCTTCTTTTCTTGAGTAAAATTAGGCGTATTACGTGCAATTTCGATATTATGCTTCAACCAGTCAACTACGTGTATATCACGAATAAACATATACTCGCTACCAATATTAGCACAATATGTTTGCTCCAAAAACTCAATAATCTCTTTTAGTTTTGCTTTGCCTAATCCTAAAAGTTTACCTGCCTCAAATTCTTTTTCTAGGTCGGCAGGAACTAAATCAAAATTCTCGATAGCAAGACTTGGAGAATACTTACGCCTAGTACGCACAGGATTGGTTTTCGTAAACAAGTGTCCTCTTTTACGATATGCGTCTATCAATTTGATAACGTTAAACTCGCAAGCAACAGATTCTGATGAATGAACGCCAAAATTTCCATCTAAAGCGAAATCGAATCCCGAAAAAAAATCAATCCATGTTTTATCTAAACTATTGTTGTTATTCTTGAATTGTAAATATAATTCATCAAGCAAATCGGGGTCAATATTTACCGGTATAAATCTATTGTCGTCCATTTCTTGTTTTATGTTTTAACAATAAACGCTCTTACAAGTTCATAAAATATAACGAACTTGCAAATAATTCAGAATATATTACGGCATTTACTGAACAATTATTTTTATGTAATCGCTCTTTTCTCCTGAATTACTTTTTAGAATATACATTCCTTGTTTCCAATTAGAAACATCTATTCTTAAATTATTTTGGATAAGTTTTGTACTCAATACAACATTTCCGAGTATATCATATACAGTAATCTCACTACCAATACTGCTAATTATATTCAAATTTTCAGAAGCCGGATTAGGATAAACAGTAAGATTCAATTTTTTCTGGTTTGTATTAAGTGAAGTTGTAATAATTGGTTGATATCGTAATACTTCAGTTGTTTCTTTTTGTTTTAATAATGATTGTGTATCAGTAATCCCATAAATTAATATTGGAGATTTATAATCTTCGTGAAACCAATAATAATAATCATCTTCTAAAGTCATAACAGTAGTTGGAGTTCCTAATCCTAAATCAACTTGGGCTTCAAAACTTTCAATAACATGAATTCTTAATACATTTTCGAAAGTTCCGCTAGGTGTAATAAGTGTACCTTGAGCGTCAGCCTCAATATTTATTTCACCATTTACGATGTCCATCCATGTACTCATAGAAATATATTCAAGTGCTCCTTCGTAACTATAGCCTTGGTCGTCTCCTGCAGTAATTGGGAAACTGTAAAGTGTAGCACTATCGGAATAATAATTCATGTACATATCCTGATCCATGCTTCCGAGTCGCGATAAATAATAATCTCCGGTAGCATAAAACATATATCCTGGCACAACATCAGACACTTCGGCAATGGTGGCATTCGGGAAAGAATCGATAATACCGGTTTCGTCAGGATCAATATACCAAAACTTAAGTTCTTCGTTTTCTCCCAAACTGCTATAATCCCATACCTTTGCAGTAACAGGACCTATTCCTTGAAGTTCAAATCCAAAATCGTTTAAATTTACGTAATAAATAGTATCTCCAATTTGAGGAATTTGATTTTCTCCGCTAATAGTAACAAGCTCTTGCGAAAAAAGCACAAACGGAATAAATAAGCCTACAATAATCAATGTAGATGTTTTCATAAGTATCTGATTTATTAGTATTAAATAAGCATAAATTTAGTAAAAATTATTTTTTATTTAAAAATATTTTTTAGTTTTATGATATAATTATAGTTAATTACTTCGTAATTGAATACTTTTTAAATTTGGAACAATACTTTTGTATTTGAAATACGAATTAACGAGACTTAAAAAATAATTATAATTTTAAACTGTTTACTAAAAAAGAAGCACTATGATTGCATTAATATCACCGGCAAAGACATTAGACTTTGAAACAAAATCTCCAATTGAAAAAACCACTACACCAATTTTTATAAATGAAGCAAATAGACTTTCAAAAGCACTTTCAGAGCTTACAATTGAGGAACTAATTGTGCTGATGAGAACTAGCAAAGATCTGGCAATTCTAAATTACTCACGTATTAAATTGTGGAAAAATAGACCTGCTGATAAGGATATAAAACAATCACTATTAGCATATAAAGGAGAAGCTTTTAGAGGAATTGATGCCTATTCGTTAAATAAAGATGATTTTGATTTTGCACAGAATCATGTACGTATTTTGTCGGGATTGTATGGAATTTTACGACCATTGGACGGGATACAGGCTTATCGCCTAGAAATGAGAACAAATCTTAAGCACGAAAATTTTACCAATTTATACAGTTTTTGGGGAAATACGATTACTCAGCAAATAAACCAAGAGCATAAAGAAAAAGATTATATAATTAATCTGGCTTCGAATGAATATTTTAAAGCGATAAAACCCAAAATTCTTAAAGGTAAAATAATAACTCCGGTATTTAAAGACTTTAACAAAGGTAAATTAAAAGTAGTAACTGTTTATGCAAAAAAGGCCCGTGGTCAAATGATTAGATATATTATTAAGAACCGCATAACAAAACCCGAGCAACTTAAACTTTTCGACATTAACGGCTACTCATTTGATGATAAGTTCTCTGATGATAATCAATGGGTTTTTGTACGATAGTTTTGTTTTGTTGAAAGCACTAAAAGCACAAGCTTAACAATAGATATTTTTGCTAATAACAACAATTTTTCGTTTATACTTATACTATTAAAACACATATTTTTATTAGTTTTGGGCTGTAAATTTGTTTAAAATTGTCAATCAACGAAGAACATATCTTTAAGGAAATAAGTACCGACAAACAGAAGGCTTTCGAAATTATTTTCAGAAAGTACTACGAATCTTTATGTAGGTATGCGAGTAGCTTTAGATTAGATAAAAGTGAGTGCGAAGAACTAGTTCAAGAATTGTTTTTTAAAATTTGGCAAAACCGAAAAAGTATCAGTATTACTAATTCGGTAAGCTCCTATTTATACTCTTCGTTGCGAAATATGATAATTAATAAAGTAAAACACGAAAAAGTAAAATCGGAGTATATATCTTATAAAAAACACACATCAGATAATATATACATTAATAATGAAACCGAAACTAGTGAATTAGAAATTTTAATTAATAAATCGATTGAAGATTTGCCTACGGAATGTAAAAAGGTGTTTATACTAAGCCGATACGAAGGATTAAAATACCGTGAAATAGCACAGCAACTAAATATATCTGAAAAAACTGTTGAAAATCAGATAATTAAAGCACTACAAAGATTGAGAACTGTACTAAGCAATTACTTACCTTATGTTCTTATTATCATTGTGTTAAATAATATTGAATTATATACAAGTCCAATAGGGGTAAATGTATTTTAAATTGTCATAATATAGAAATGCATAATAAAAACAACATAGATTATTATAAACTAATTTCGCAATATCTTGCAGGAGAATTAACGAGTGAAAATAAAGCTTTGTTTTTTAAACTTCTTAAAGAGAATAATGAGTTTAGCGAATTATATGATCATTTAGCCATAATCTGGACATCAAACAATAAAGAGCATTTCAATACAGATACAGCATGGAGAAAGCTTTCCGGCAAATTAGAGTTTAACCAAGTATCGAAGAAAGCAAAAATATACAAACATATTGCCATAGCTGCTACTATTGCAATTTTTGGAATTCTTAGCACAATATTTATCATAAACTCAAAACATACTTTAGATTATACTACAGTTACAGCCCAAACAAATATTTTAGAACAAACCCTTAGCGATGGCACAAACATTACTCTGAACCAAAACTCTACTTTAGTTTTTCCAAATAATTTCAACACTGACTCAATTCGTAAGGTTAAACTTGAAGGCGAAGCTTATTTTGAAGTAAAATCTGATACTAATAAAACTTTTATTGTAGAAACAGAACATGCTTATATAAAAGTCTTAGGAACTAAATTTAATCTTAACGCACACAGCAATAATAATTTAGTTGAACTTATTGTTACTGAAGGCAAAGTACAAATTAGTGATAAATCTAATGAACTAAGTCAAATAATTATAGCAGGTGAATCGTGTATATACAATAACATAGATAATAGTTTTAGAATAATTGAAACCGATCCAAATAGCTTATTCTGGAAAACCCAAACACTAACATTTAGAAATAATACACTTAGCGAAGTATGTTCTGTATTAGAAAATGCGTATAATTACAAATTTGAAATTGCCGATAGCTCTTGTAAAAATATAATGTTTACATCTTCGTTTACAAATGCAGGTATAAACGAAGTTTTAGAAATACTAAGCCTAAGCCTTGGAATATCATACACAAAAAATAATGACACGATTAGACTTATAAAACCTTAATATGTTTAAGAAATCTGTTATCATTATTTTTTTGATTCTATTATCGAAGAACTTGTTATGTCAACTAAATGACATTCTCGATATAAGTTTCGAAAACATCCCAATAGAATCTTGTCTGATAAATATTGAAAATAAAACAGGATATGTTTTTGCATACAATCCCGAAAAGATACCTGAAGATAGCATTGTAAACAGAGTTTTTAACAATTCTAGCCTTCAAAATATTCTGGAAAGCATCTTGCCTATGAATTATGAATTTCTTACACAAGGTAAACATATTATTATCCGCCCAATTCACAATAAAACAGACAAGATTAACAATCAATTTATTTATCATGGTAAAGTTTATAATGCCTTAAACAGTCTTCCGATAAAGAATGTTAAAATAATTGTTGATAATTCTTCAATTGTAAAAACCGATCATAACGGCTATTTCAGAACATATAGTTTAAATCCTGAAATTCAAATATACATTGAAGCCGATAGTTTTAAAGATACGGCTATCAATATTTCTCATTTTCAAAACGAAGCTTACATTTATTTACCCCCACAGGATGATGAGCTAAACACTATCCTTAAGTTACCGATGTTACGCACACGTTCAAACCAAAGCGATAGTTTAAGTCCAAATATTTTTGTAAAACGATTTGTACCTAGGTCGCAGCTTAATAATAGCAAAAACAGTTTAGAAGGAAATAGAATATTTCAGTTTTCATTATTACCCGGAATTGGCTCAAGCGGACTTAACAGCAATAAATACAAATTCAATAATTCTATAAATATCTTGGGCGGCTATACCGGTGGAATTAATGGTTACGAAATAGGATTAGGGTTTAATATCGTAAAGCATAATGTTTTAGGTTTTCAGTACGGAAATTTGTTTAATTACGTTGGTGGAAGCATTTTAGGGACTCAATTTGCAATAGGACTAAACATTGTAAACGAGAATGTTTTTGGGTTTCAAACCTCAATAATTAGCAATTATACACAACATTTATACGGGATCCAATTTAGTGCAATAAGCAATATTACTACAGGCACCTCTAAAGGAGTCCAAATTGCAGGAATAAGCAATATAAGCACAGATAACTTAAACGGATATCAGGTTTCGCTAATTACAAACAGTAGTTACGGAAAATGTGTAAATTCACAAATTGCAGGACTGATTAATTATTCGCATCATACAACAAAAAATATTCAGTTTGCTACCATTGCAAATTTTTCTCAAGATATTAAAGGTGTCCAATTTGCTGGTATTATTAATCAGAATAAAATTGGCGAACCGGCATTTCAATTTGCAAGCTTACTAAACAAAACATACATAAATAAAGGCTTACAATTAAGTGCTATTACAAATATCTCTAAAATTAATAAGGGTTTTCAATTATCATTAATAAATATTTCAGATACCGTTACAGGATTTCAATTTGGGTTAATTAATTACAGTAAACATAATGCAGGAGCAGCAGTTGGATTGTTTACCATTATAGAAGATGGATACAGAGCATTGGATATATCATATGCAAGTACAGTACCATTAAACATTAGTTTTAAAAGCGGGGTTAAAAAGCTTTATAATATAATTGAACTTGGGTTTTTATACAAAAACAGCAAACCCGGAATAGCTCTTGGATATGGATTAGGTAGCGGATTCGGCATAAATAAATATTTATTTTTTAATACTGATATTACGGTTAATCAAATTTTTGAACAAAACCAATTTGTCAACAAACTGAACTTATTAGTAAAACTTGACACAGAAATTGGAGTCAATATTGCAAAAACATGCATTTTATTTGTTGGTCCTTCATTAAATTATCTCATAACTAAATGGCAAAATCCTTATACCGACGAATTTTTATCAGACTTTACTACAAACACAAAGACTACTGTTTTTAACGAACATAACACCAATTTATATCATCATATTTGGCTTGGATTAAATATTGGGATAAGATTATAAAAAAATACGTAGGGGTATTTTAACTTGTAATTGTCATAAATAATGAAAGAAAAATATTAAAACAATCTAAAATAAATGAGAATGAAAAAACTATTTGGAATTTCAGTATTAATAATAATAATAATATCTTCCTATTCTCAGGAGGATAATACCCTAACACCTGATACTCAAAGATATCAAACACGCGGGAATAATGATGAGATACAAACTCTTTTTACTAAAGACGGAAAAACTTCGCATGGTGCATACGGGGGAATAAATTTATTTTACACAAATCTTGGAATGAATAGCTTAAACAGAAACGCATTTATTTTAGGCATGAAAGGTGCTTGGGTAATAGACCATGTGTTTGAAATAGGTCTTGATGTTAATAGTTTTATTTCAGAAGCAAAACCTGATGCATTACTTGGGAATTCATCTTACTTATATACAGGCGGCTACGGTGGTGTTCTTTTAGCTTTTAATATATTCCCTACAAAACCAATTAATGTTTCTATTCCTATTACAATAGGTGCAGGTGGTGTTTCATATATGGGCAACTACTATTCTTACGATGAGTATTATGACTACTATCCCGAAAGCTTTTACGGCTATTTTCTTGTTCAACCAGGCGTTGAATTACAATTAAACATGACAAAATTTATGCGCATAGCAATTCATGCAAGCTATAGATACACCAGTAATATTTATTTAGAGTATAGTATAAGCCCCGATTTAATTGGGAACGAAAACCTAATGCGTGGATTTAACTTTGGTGCAAGTGTAAAATTTGGAAAATTTTAAATATTACATACTATGAGAAAGTTACTAATTCTTTTTGCAATACTTAGTATGGCAGTAATATTAAATAGTTGTTGGACCCCGTTCAATACTATAAGAGGTGTTGGCATGCTTATAACTGACACCATTAGTGTAGGGAATATTAACGGTGTTGAAGTTAATGACGTAATAAATGTTGTGCTTATAAATAGCGATACGAGCTATGTTGTTATTGAGTCTCAAAAAAACATTCTTGATTTAGTAGAAATTACTGTATCAAATGGTATTTGTTCGGTTGGATTTAAAAAAAATGTTAATGTAATGCCAACATTGCCTGCTACTGTTTATCTCTTCAGTCCTATTATTAATAGCATTCAAATTGACGGGTCAGGCAATGTAAGCACAACAAATTCGTTTGATAGCATTTCAAATCTAAATATTAAGTTATACGGTTCAGGCGATTTACAATTCGATTGGGCATACGCTGATAATATTTTTATAGATATAGACGGCTCAGGAGATATGGATATATTTGGTAATGGTGGTAACGTAAGAACTACTATTGATGGTAGTGGTGATTTATTAATACACTCTAATCTAAACAGCTCAAGATTTGATTTAAATGGTTCGGGCGACTGCACAATTACTGGCAGCGTAAACAATAACAATCTGTATGTTGATGGTTCAGGAAATTTCTATGGTTTTGGCTATAACACCTTAACTACTTATGTAAGAGTGCGAGGTAGTGGAAATTCCGAAATATATGTAAGTGATGAATTAAATGTAAACATATTAGGTAGCGGTGATGTAATATATCAAGGAGATCCGTTAATTGATTTTAAAAGGACTGGTTCCGGTGATTTAATCAACGCTAATTAAAGATGCTTTAATGCAGCTCTATTCATGATTGTAAAGTGTCGGGGGTTAAAGCCCGGCACTTTCTTTTTATATCACAGGATTATTCCACGCTTACTCTTATTCCCTCGCTATGACTTGCAAATTCAGGAGCATACATACATTGCATAGATGTTATTCCATTACTATATTCGCCTTTTTGACTTACCCTAAGCGAATATTCAAACACATATGTCCCCTTCCGCAAATACGATATAAAGAAATTAATAGAAGCATCGCGTATGCTTTCGTAATATCCCAATCCATTTCGATAACGATAACCAGACAACACAGATTCGGGCTCAAAGCAAGCAGCACGCATATCTTTTAGATGAACGTATTCCATATCCCTGTCTGTTCTTATTTCTACTCTTACAATAACCCTATCGCCAATATTAAGAGTATTTTTTTCATTGACTGGTTTCATTACCAGATTGTCCCCTACTCTCTCTTCAACAAATAGTTTTTTAGTAATTGTAAGAGGAGTTTCTTCGAATACGGTAATTTTATCTAATTGCTCAAAATATTGCCAATATAAAGCCCCCCAAGCAACTCCGGATGTTTTTTTAGTAACCTTTACTGTTCCCATTTCAGGTTTTACAGATTTTCCATCCCAAGATGTTCTATAATAGCCAGTTCCTGCCTGTATATTTGTACCATCAAGTTTTTCAGGTTCAATTTTACTACTTCCTACAACAATCTCTACCAACTGATCATCGGCAAGCAAATCGGTACCTTTAAGCAACAGAGCATAAATAGCTTCAACAGTTGCTTTAGTAGTTTTCCAATCTTGTGTTTGCTTTTGTTTAAGTAACCATATTTTCATTTCTTCGACGGCTGCCTCATCTCCGGTAATTTCATCAAATGCTTCAATAAGCATAGCTTGTCTTTCTATAGGTGCCTGATACCAATAGTAACCGCGATTTTGCTTCCAATACATACCAAGTTCCTCATGATAAATCGCATGCTCTTTTATGCTTGCAATAATTGATTTAGCTGTTTGTTCGTCATCATTTCTAAATATAGCCAATGCCATCATCCCTTGCATATAAACACTTTCGTTAAGCCAATACTTTTTTGCCTGACCCAGATAGTATTCATAAGCTTCACTTGATTTTTTGGGTATATCATTTTCGCTCAAGAAATAACTACGGGTATATAAATAATGAATTTGTGTATATCCTATTCGCTTCTCTTTCATTTCTTTTTCGTCATAATACTTAAGCAAATTTTTATAGTCTTTTACAATTTCGCTATCGAGATAAGTTATAGCTTTTTCAAGCATATTATTAATATCACGGTCTGTTTTAGTATCAATAACTCCAAGCTGTTTCAAATGACCCATTCCACAAACTATATGCTGAGTAATCCATCTACTTTCGGGCATACCATCAAACCATGGCCAGGCTCCGTTATAAACCTGCATCTTTTTCAAGCTAGATAAAGCTGCCTCTTGTTCTATTGCCATTTTATTTAAATCGAAGAGCAAAGCAATTCTATGTTTACGTTCTGTTTCGTTTTGAGCTTGCAATACCCATGGGGTTTCTTCTAGCATAACTGCTTTTAAATCTTGATTTTTTTCTATATTGCTTAATAGAGCTTCGCTTTGCGGTTGATTTTTCCATGCATCAAATACTCGCTTAATTTTTGGATCAGAATTAGCAATATAAGTAGCTAAACTATTTGCATAAAATCGGCTAAATGTTTGCTCTGCACATTCGTAAGGATATTCCATAAGATATGGCAATGCTTGTACTGCATACCATGCAGGGTTGCTGGTAAATTCGAGAGTAAGTTTATAATGACTAAGAGTATTTGATTTTGCTGAATTTATAAGTTTATCCATATTAAACTCCTTACTTGAATTTCCACGAATAGGCAATGGCATACTCTCGGTAACAAGCATTCGATTGGGTAACACATTAATTACTCGTTCTTCGGCATCGGTATGTTTACCTCCTTTTGCCACTAACCTATATCCTAGTAAACTAACTCCTTCAGGAACTTCAATTTCCCACTGTGCAGTTGAATTACCTCCGGCTATTACTTTAAATTGCTGCTCCTGCCTTAATTTATCAACAAGAATCTCTTGATTTAACTTTTCATTAGTAAGAGCATCAAAAAACTCTATACTTACCAATCCTTCAACATCATGATCTGTAATATTATTTATTTTAGCAGTAAAAAATATTTTGTCGTTTTCGCGTAAAAACCTTGGGATATTAGGCATTAACATTAGTTCTTTTTGAGTAATAAGCTCTTCGTATATACTCCCTGACTTAAGATCAGTAGTGTGAGCGAAACCCATAATTTTCCATCGTGTCAAACTTTCAGGGGCAGTAAAACTTAGAAGAACATTTCCTTCTTCGTCGGTAGCAAGCTGTGGATAGAAAAAAGCAGTTTCATTAAAGTTTGTTCTGGCTTTAATAGGTTTACTTTGTTGGTTTAACTTTTCTCCACTAGTAACTCCTGAATCTTTTAGCTGGTCTTCTTTAGTATTACTAGTTTTATTATCAATAATTAAATCTGATTCCGCAACTTGTGCTTCCTCTTCTGTTTCTCCTGCCGGGGCACCTGCAAGCATAACACTTTCATCTTTATCTTCCGCAGATTTCATTAATCCTGTAGATACTCTGGTTCTTTTTCTTTCATTATCATAATAGGAATTGTAACCAAAATATGACAATCCAAACCAGTTCAAATAAGGCTCATGTTCTTCTACATAATCATATTTTATATTAAGCCTGTTTGCTAGGTATTGCGAATTTACTTCAGTAAAAGCTGACTGTTCCCAATACTTATAGCTATAAAAAACAGGAAAGATATTAAAATACCAGTTATTAGCTGCAAAAGCATCAAGTGAAGCATCATACATAGCTGCTATTAATTCAGCATCGGCAGGATTACCGTCTGGTCCTGTAATCTTAAGTTTCCATTCCTCTTTACTACCAGGTAGTACTTTATCTCTAAAAGTTACAAATTCTAAATCAAGTTGTTTGTTTGTCCAAGGAACTGTAACCGTATAATCTTTTGCATATATTTGTCCATTTTTAATAAACAGAAAATGAATACTAAAATTTCCTCGATGACTTTCAGCTACAGGAATAGCAATTCTGTTTAATTCATTACTAATTTCAATCCATGATTTTTGTGAAATAATGTTTCTATTTTCTATTTCCATTAATATTTTCACATCCTTATACGAACTTCCTACATAAAAGACAGCTTCGCCACCGGGTTCCACATAAGGATTTTCCTGAACAAAGAATTCTGTAGCTGTATAAGGCATATCATTATCATTTTGTTTGTATAAAACCGAATGAGTTACATACTCTACTTTTTCGCCATACTTATCAGTAGCAGTAATGCTTAATCGGTAAACTCCATTATCAATTTTATTTACCCACTTCCCCATATCAACACCTTTTGAATTATCTGTATTAATAGTAGTTTTAAAAATAGTTTTTTCCGATTTCCAATAATTATAATCAAGCTCGTTAGAGAATTCGTGTCCAGAATACATATTGTACCAGTCATCTTTAGAATAAATTCTGCGATCTTCCACAGGGTTTTTATTATTTATTAATAGTAATTCGGGGTCTTCGAGTAATTCAAACTTAACACTAAGCACTGCAGGAACTTTTTGTCCGTTTAAGTTATTTGAATAAACCCTGATACTGTCGATTTTAGCAATATTTATTTGTGGTTTTAAATCGGAGCTTAGCACAAGACTTTTGTTTGCTGCTGTTACCCACGATTGTGTACTTTGAGTTTCGCCATTAATATCTGTAACAACTGCATTAATTGTATATGAAAAATATAGATTTGATTCATCAGGCATATCGTTATTACCAATAGCTAAAAAATCGAAACTAAAAACTCCCATATTGTCGGTTACTGTTTCGCCATAAGCAATTTCTTCGGGTTCGGAGTAAGAGCTATAAAATCTATATCCAAACCATTGAGGGGTGCGTGTAACCGTGTAACTTACTTTTCCATCAGTAAGGGAAGTACCTGCATAAGTTTTTGCTTCACCTTTAACATTTACTTTATCGCCAATTTTAAATTCTCCTTCGATAGGTAATATTTTAACTTCAAAATTTGGTCTTTTATATTCTTCCACTTTAATACTGTGACTACCACCTTGGCAGACAATTTGATAATTGCCTGTTAGGTTTCCCTGCGGAATAGTAAAACTACCTGAAAAACTTCCGTATTTATTAGTTTTCTTGGTTTGAGTTTCAACTTCTTGATAGTTTGGGTCGCGTAAAAAAACACTTGTTGAATATTCAGTTAAAAGTTCAGAATCAATACCATCGGTGTTTAAGCATATACCTTTGTAATAGACAGTTTGTCCAGGTCTGTAAATTGCTCTGTCGGTAAACAGATTTACTGTAACATGCTTATTACTCTTTTTGCCATAATTATAACTATACATATAAGAGTATCCAACTATTTCTTCACTTTGGTATTCAATTCTTAGACGTACCGAATAGTAACTATCATCAGGGGCACTATACTGTACATAGCCATTACTATCTGATTTGATGCTTTGCTGCTTTTTATATTCATATTCACTTTTTAAGTAATTATATTTCTCTACATAAAAGCTTACTTGAGCATTTTCGAGTGGCTTACCGGTTTTTCTGTCGAACACGTAAACATCATAAGTTCCATCGTTCATATTTCGGCATGTATAAGCAATATCTGTAATATACAATTCTCCGTATTGCATTAAATTCTCATCTACTTCCAAAGCTTTATTCTTATGCAATAAGATTATATAAAAACCTTTATCAATTGGTTCACTCAAATAAGTAAAACTATGTAGATTATAATCAGACGACTTAACAATCGGAATACTTTCTGTAGTAAGCAATTCTGATTTTTTAATGATTTCTTTTAACAAATCATCGTCATTGTAATATTTTCGTTGGATATTATCTAAATCGAAATAATCGATTTTTAGAACTGAGCAATAAAGCTCATTAATATTTTTATATTGAATACTTAAAGGTATCCTTTCGGCTGTATTATGATAAGCAGGTATTGTAAAACTGAATTGGGGTTCTTCAATTTGCTTTTGCAAATTTTTTAGTTTATAACTTCTTTTCTTTTCGGGATAGAGTTCAATAGCTTGTTCTAATAAATTATAAGCTTCATTTCTATACGGAGCATATTGATAGGTTGTTGTATCAGACGGCTTATATTTCGCCCCTTGTGTTACGAGATAATTTGCAATTTTCAAATCTATAGCAGTAAGTGCAGGGTATTTTGCATATTCGGTGTGCATTTTTTTAAGTCCTAATAAATAAGCTTCGTCTTTTTTAGCAAATCTTGATTTTTCGAGCATTATTTCCATTCTTAATAAATCTGCGTTAACAATGGCATCAGTTTCGTTTTCGCGAGACAATCTAAACCTCAACCACTCTTTAAAAAGAGAATAAACCTGAAAACTATATGAAATACTATCAGCTCCATTTATTTCGGACTTAACAAAATTTTCGGCAACATCAAGTACTACCGGATCAGTGAATTCAAAATCAGCTTTATCGTTAGGATTGTAATAGTAGTAATAGTTAATGTTATTATTTTGGAATTTACTAATAGCCTGAAAAATCAAAAAATCGTATAAGCTTGGATATGTTTCAACTCCATACTCGGCGTCTTTAATAAGTTGAGGATAATCGGTTATTTCTATTGATTTAAGTGTATCGGCAAGAGCTTTATTATATGATTTAATAATTTTGTCTTTAAATAGAGATTCGTCCCAAGTTTTTAAATCTTCTGGTTTAAAGTCTGCAATTCGTGAACGTTGCGAAATTTGATAATAATTATTATAATAATATGAGCTATAAAACTCTGCCAATAACAAATAAGCAAAAGCAGAGGCTACCGGCGGCATTCGTAGAACTTCTTTTTCAAGATTTTGAATATTTAACACATAGCCATCATCTTCAATCATATTCACATATTTAAATCTATACAAAGAAGCTTTAATGATTTGTTCATCATTATTATCGGCAAGAGCCATATCATAAATATCTTCTACAATTTTAAGAGCCGATTTGGGCAAACCTTTAGATTCAAATTCGCTTACTTGTTGCCATTTAGCTTCATAATCATCTTTCTCTACATTAAAATGGAAAGAACTTGAACCTAAAAATCCGGCAAATAACGAGAACAAAACTGCTATTGCAGTAACACGAAGAAATAAAAATGATGATGACATATTACAATTTTTTGGTTATACAACTCATTGATAAATTGTTAATCACAATTCCATAAAGATAGTATATGTTTTTTAAAAATAAATTTTTGAAAGGCTAAATAATTACATAGATAGCTTAAAGTATTAGCTTGTTTATTAAATTTGCAAAAAATGAAATAGTTATGTTATATTCAATGACAGGTTTCGGTCGCCACACGTTTTCGTACAAAAACAAAAACTTTACTATTGATGTAAAAAGCTTAAACAGCAAACAGGTTGACATTTCTGTAAGAATTCCTTCGTATTACAAGGAGAAAGAAATGGAGATAAGAACTTTAATTCAAGAGCAACTTGTTCGTGGTAAAATAGAGCTTTACATTTTGGTAGAGCACGAAGGATGCGAAAATATCACACAATTAAACAAAGACGCTATTGCAAATTATTACAATCAAATTGAGGAAATCCGTGAGCAATTAAATATTCCGCAATCAGATGTATTAAGTACAATTATTAGACTTCCTGATGTAATTAATTCCGTAAACGAAAAGCTCGAAAAAGACGAGTGGGAACAGGTAAAAAACGGAATTAAAGAAGCATTAAAAAACTGTAACAATCATAGACTGGCAGAAGGCTCGAATATGGAAACAGATTTAATAAAATGCAACGAAAGAATAATTAAGAATTTATATTTATTATCTAAATATGAAAGTGAACGAATTGCTATAGTTAAAGAACGGATTAGCAATAATATGAAAGAACATCTTTCTGATGAAAGTAAGCTTGATAACGGAAGACTTGAACAAGAAATGATTTACTATATTGAAAAAATGGATATTAATGAAGAAAAAGTAAGATTACAAAAACATTGTGCCTACTTTATCGAAACTTTAAAAAACGAAAACCAATCAGGGAAAAAGCTTGGTTTTATTAGTCAGGAAATGGGACGCGAAATTAATACATTAGGCTCCAAATCATACCATGCCGAAATGCAACGTATTGTTGTAGAAATGAAAGATAATCTGGAAAAAATAAAAGAACAAGTTTTAAATATTCTCTAATATGAGTGCAGATATTGTATTAATTATATACTTACTAATAATCTTAGCAGGATTTTTTTTGGATCAAATTCTTGATTTTTTAAATTTCAGATATCTAAAAAAAGAACTGCATCCCCTACTTCATGGTATTTATGACGAAGAGAAATATAAAAAACAACAAAACTATAAGCAAGATAATTATAGAATTGGATTGTTAAGCTCAATTTTTAGCCTTACAATAATGTTAGTAATGTTACTTGCAGGTGGCTTCAGGTGGGTTGATAATATAGCCTTTAATATTTCAAATCATTATATATTCTACTCTTTAATCTTTTTCGGTATTATCGGCATTGGTATGGATATTATAAGTACGCCTTTTGATATATATGATACATTTGTAATTGAAAAGAGATACGGTTTTAACCGGACTACCATAAGAACCTACATATTTGACAAAATTAAATCTTGGATTATAGGTGCAATAATTGGTGGTGGCTTGCTTTCGCTGATAATTTATATTTATACACTTACACCTGAATATTTTTGGCTTCTGGCTTGGGCTGTAATTACAATTTTTTCAGTATTTATGAATATGTTTTACTCCACATTGATAGTACCTTTGTTTAATAAGCAGAAACCTCTTGAAGAAGGAAATCTTAAAAATGCCATAATGAATTTCGCTTCTAATGCAAAGTTTAAAATTGACAATATATATGTAATTGATGGGAGTAAACGCAGCAGTAAAGCAAACGCATATTTTAGCGGACTAGGTCCTAAAAAACGTGTAGTTTTATACGATACGCTAATCGAAGAAATGGAAACTGAGGAAATAGTTGCTGTGCTTGCTCATGAGATTGGTCATTACAAAAAGAAGCATATTATTTCTAATCTTATAATGTCGGTTAGCCTAACAGGTTTAAGTCTATTTCTACTAGGTTTGTTCTTACAATACGATGTATTTGCTCTCGCTCTAGGAGTTGAACAAGCATCTTTTCATGCCGGACTTATTGCTTTTGGGATTATATTTAGCCCTTTAAGTACTATTACGGGATTACTAGCGAATATAATCAGTCGCAAACACGAATTTGAAGCTGATAATTTTGCAAAAAATAATTACAATGCAAATGCACTAATATCGAGTTTAAAGAAACTCACTTCTCACAATTTAGGGAATCTTACCCCCCATCCTGCGTATGTTTTTGTACACTACTCGCACCCTCCTCTATTAGAACGACTTAAAAATTTAAGCTATTGACTATTTATTTGTAACTCGTCAGTCTGTAAATCAGCAATAGTATTTAAAGGATATAATGTTTTTGTCCATTTTTAAAGTTCAAACACACTCATATTTATATACTACTTATTTTCACTTTTTACGGGAAGAGCATTAAACGGTCGATGTCAGTAAGGGATCACTTTTTAGAAATATTCAAATTAAACTCACAATGAGAAAAAACAATATCTATTTAAGACCCAATCTCTGTTTAGCCACAGCAATATCTTGTTGATACATACGATTTTGTGGATCTAATTCAAGTGCTTTTTCAAAATATTCTAATGCGACTTTGTCGTTAGCGTTGATACCGTTTATTACGCCCAAAAATCTATATAATTCGGCATCTCTAAGTCCTTTCTGTTCTGCTTGCAGCAAAAACTTTTGTGCTTTGTCAAATTCTCCTTTATTTCCATAAGTAATTCCCATTTCTTTTAAAACTTTTGCATCATCAGGATTAATTTGCAAAGCTCGTTCAAGTAAAATAAGAGCAGAATCCTGTTTTTCGGTATATGTACGATAGAGTTTCCCTGCATAAAACCATGGATCGAACATTGCAGGATTTAACCGACGGTATTCTTTCCAAACCCACAATTCAAAAGGCACATCGTGTACATTCATCTCTAAAACACCTACAGAATTTCCCCAAACATCTTTAGCTGCAGGATTAAATTCTAAAACTTTAATATAGTATTCGAACATTGTTTTATAATCACCATTCATCATATAATAAATATTGCCTAATCGCACTAAGGGCTCTGCATAATTTGGATATATTTCTATCGCTTTTTTAAAATGCGGTATTGCTTCTTTAAATAATTTATTTCTTTTAACAGTGTCTTTCTCTTTTTCTGCTAAACTATAAAGTTCACTAGCATACGAACTATTTCCTTTAGCACTATTTTTTGAAATTTTTACATCATTACCAAAAAGTGTTAAATTATTCTTCCAATCAGTATTACGATCAATTGTTTTAATACTATACGCTCCCACAATAATTGCTAAAAAGAATAAAATATATTTTTTACTAATATACTTAGGCAAAACTTTTACAGAAACATTAGCAAGTACTACGCAAAAACCTAAAAGCGATACGTACAAGAATCTTTCACTCATAAAAGCCCCAATTGTAAAGAACAAATTAGAAGTAATGCTTAAAGTGGCAAGATATACCCAAATTGCCCATGCATAAATATTCTTTTTTCGCCATCCCCACACAGCAATTGTACCTAAGGCAACATAAATAATAATCGAAAGAATAACTCTCCAATCTGTAAATTCAACAAGCGGAATATGATAAGGATAATAATCCCATGTAAGAGGATGTGGCACAATCATTAATTTGATATAAAGCAATAAACTTAGAAATATCGTTGCATACTTACTGCTTATAGTGGCTTCGGCAAACGGGTTATTTAAAAGTGAATTAGCTTCAGTAGAAAGACTTGAATCAATTACATTTGTTCGTATTATAAGATACAGTATTGCACCGGAAACGATTACAAGCATAAAAGGCAAATACTTTTTTAGAGGATAATTCGAAAAAAAGTAAACAGTAGCAGGTATCACGAATAAAAATGTGATAGCCAATTCTTTAGACATTACAGCAAGGAAATAGAAAACAAAAACATATAATAATTCCTTGATTTTTTCTGTCTGCAAATAGTTTAAAATATGGAGAAAGGCGGCAATACAAAACAAAAAACAAAGGATTTCGTCTCTTCCCTTAATATTTGCTACAGCATCGGTGTGCAAAGGGTGTGCAGCAAATAAAATAGCAGTAAAAAATGGAACAGTAAACCACCATTTTTGTTTTTTATCCGGTTTTAAAAGTTTAAATAGCAATTTATACAGCAATACCACCGAAAGTGCATATAGCAAAATATTAATAAAATGACTAATATGAGGGTTACCTCCAAACAAATCTTGTTCGATAGCAAAAGTAACAAGCGACAAAGGACGATACCTCCCCCCTACAACAGTATGTGATTCGCTTCCAAACATACCAGCCATACTGTCTTTTGTAAGTATATCTTTAATACCCCTAAAGCCCTGAAGGGTAAAATCATTTTTGTAAATGGTCATTTTATCGTCTAGGGCATATTCGTTGGGAATTGTATTTGCATATAGCAATGCAGCAAACAAAAATAGAATAATATAGGCGTTTTTATTAATTTTTACTTGCATGATATTTCTATTTTATTGCAGATAAAGATAGAAAACTACCAACTAAATACAAAGTTTATATTTTAATTGTTAAACAATTAAGTATCTAACTAAATCATATACCAATCAAAATAAAAGGATTAGAAAAGCACATTTTATATCTCAAATCTTATCATTCTTAATCTTTACAATTAACCGCTCACAAGCGTTATCACTACATGTTGTAATTTGTATTTGCCCATGAATAATAGGCTCACGTATTTTATGGATAGAAACAGCTTCTCCATCTACAACAAGAGCTATTTTTTGCATAATGTGATTTGTAGTAAAAACCTTTAGCTGTTCAGATGCTTTTTCGGTAAGAGAAAATACTAAGTTCTTTTTAATTTCGGTTTGCTGAACAGCTTCTGGTGGTTTTTCAAGGCATAAAGGCACATATTTATCTAAATCTACGAGTATTCTATTATATTTTTGATCTTTCTCATTTATAATTAAATAATTAAATTTTATAACTGCTTTTCTTTCCTCAATTAAACCAAATTCTGTAGTATCTGTTCCCAGTTCGGAAATGAGATATAAACCATTTGGAATATCAAGATTATCTACTGTTTGAGACATAGATATTTGAGAAGACAAAACAATAAAAGTTATAACAAAAAACACAAATTTCATAATTCGCAAATTTAATTTACTGTATTCCGAATCAAAGATATCAAAATAAACAAATATTAACCAAAAATATTCTAATCAATTGCTATTCGCTGAATTTTATAGTTTTAAATGTGATTTACAAAAAGACAATCTTAAGCTTGTTACCTATATCCTCTATACTTACCGATGCAATTTATTTTAGAGTTTATCAGATAAAAAAGCGGAACTACAAAAATGTAATTCCGCTTTCATTCGTAAAATAGAACTTAATATAACTCAGCTTTTATTTATATTCGTTCAATATATTTTTAACTTCTTCGGGAGCGACTCTGCCATATGTTTTATCTCCAATCTTAACAACGGGAGCTAATCCACAAGCGCCAACACATCTCAAACAGTTAAGTGAAAATTTTCCATCAGGAGTAGTTTCACCAACTTTAATACCCAATTCTTTTTTAAATTCTTCTAATACTTTTTCGGCACCTCTAACATAGCAAGCAGTACCAGTACATATTGAAATTGGGTATTTCCCCTTAGGAAGCATAGTAAAGAAAGAATAAAATGTAACAACACCATAAACCTTTGAAACCGAGATTCCAAGATTTAACGCCACTATTTCCTGAATTTCTGCCGGCAAATATCCAAAATGTTCCTGTACTTTATGCAAGACATTAATTAATTCACCGGGATTATTATTAAATGAAGCACAAATCTCTTTGATTTTAAGTGCATCTTTTTCTTTAATTTTAATATTTATCGAAGACATAATTATTTTATTTAGTCAATGAATATTTTCTTTTTCTTATCAAAGTAATGAGTATGCAGCAATTTGTGCGCTTTTTCACTCATAGGTTTACCCAAAAATTCTTCGTAAAGCTTAATAATTTCCGGATTTTCGTGTGATTTACGAATTGGTTTACCTTCGTCTTCACGGTATAGAGCAGCCGCTCTGGCTTTAATCACATTGCTATCGCCATGATGTAGAGGTTGTCCGCCACCACCAATACATCCACCTGGGCAAGCCATAATTTCGATGGCATGATATTCAGATTCACCGGCAACTACTTGTTCTAATAGTTTACGAGCATTTCCGAGTCCATGAGCAATTCCAATATTGATTGGAGTTCCATCGAAATCTATTGTGGCCGATCTAACACCTTCCATACCCCGTAATTCTGTAAATTCAAGTTTTTCAAGTGTTTTCCCTGTAAATACTTCGTAAGCAGTACGGCATGCAGCTTCTATAACTCCACCTGTAACACCAAATATTACAGCAGCACCGGTAGATTCACCCATTATTGGGTCAAAATTTTCATCTTCAAGGTCATGAATATCACCAATACTTTGCTTTATCAAATGAGCCAATTCTCGGGTTGTAATTGAATAATCAACATCAGGGTTACCATTCACAATAAACTCTTCACGTTGTGCTTCGAATTTTTTCGCTAAACAAGGCATTACAGACACAACAATTAAATCTTCGCGTTTCACACCAATTTTATCAGCGAGATATGTTTTTGCAATAGCTCCGAACATTTGTTGTGGGCTTCTTGCTGTTGAGGGTATATCTTTAAGTTCAGGGAACTGATATTCGATAAAATTTACCCATGCGGGACAACAAGATGTAAGAATAGGTAATTTAACATTTTTATCGCCTTCCAAATACTTTGTAAGCCTACCTAGTAGCTCAGTTCCTTCTTCTAAAATAGTAAGGTCAGCAGCAAAGTCAGTATCGTAAACTTTATCGAAACCTATACGTTTTAGAGCTGCCACCATTTTACCGGTAACGAGAGTTCCCGGTACCATTCCAAATTCTTCGCCAAGAGCTGCTCTAACAGCCGGTGCTGTTTGTACTATAACCGTTTTAGATTTGTCAGCCAAAGCTCTAATAACCTTATTAGTATGATCAACTTCGGTAAGTGCACCAGTAGGACAAACAGCTACGCATTGTCCACAAAACGTACATGGAGATTTGCTTAAATCTTGTTCAAACGCAGGAGCTACAACAGCTTCAAATCCACGATTTATGCCACTCAATACTCCACAAGTTTGGACTTCGTTACACATAGTTTCGCATCTACGACACATAATACATTTATCCATATCTCGAATAATAGAAGGACTCTCATCTCCTTTGTAGGTAGATTGTTCTCCCTTATAATGTATTTCACGTATTCCTAAATCCTGAGCCATTTTTTGCAAATCGCAAGTTCCGTTTTTCGCACATATTAGGCAGTCAAACGGATGGTCAGACAGAATAAGTTCTAGTACAGTTTTTCTTGCATTAAGCACTCTCATTGTATGAGTTTTAATCTCCATACCTTCGGTGCATTTTGTTACACAACTTGGAGCTAAGTTTCTACGTCCATTAATCTCTACAACACACATTCTACACCCTCCGGGATTATGAGTTATATTCATATCCTCAAGATTCATATAGCATAATGTAGGAATATCAATATTTACGCTTTTAGCTGCTTCAAGTACTGTGGTTCCCTGCTCTACCTGAACAGTTCGTCCATCAATATTTATATTAATCATTGCCATTAGTTTTTCCTCCAAATTATTTTATCTCAATAGCATTAAATTTACACTTTTCGTAACATGCGTTACATTTAATACAGATTTCTTGATTAATGTAATGAGGCATTTTTCTCTCGCCAGTAATTGCACCCACAGGACATGCTCTGGCACATGCAGTACAACCAACACATGCGTCCTCAATAATATAATATTTTTTAAGTGAGGTACATTGACCGGCACGGCATTTATGCTCGGTTACATGTTCAAGATATTCATCATAAAAGTTTTCTAAAGTACTCAATACGGGGTTTGGTGATGTTTGTCCTAAACCACATAAAGAAGTATCTTTTATTACATAACTTAAATTTTTCAACAGATCGAGGTCTTCAAGAGTTCCTTTACCTTCAGTAATTCTATCAAGAATTCCGTATAATCTCTTGTTCCCAATTCTACAAGGAGAACATTTTCCGCAAGACTCTTCAACTGTAAATCCGAGATAAAACTTAGCAACACTTACCATACAATCATCTTCGTCTAACACAATCATCCCGCCTGATCCCATCATAGAACCGGCAGCAACGAGATTATCGAAATCAATTGGAGTATCAAGATGTTTCTCTGTGAGGCATCCGCCTGATGGTCCACCCGTTTGAACGGCTTTAAATCTTTTGCCATCTTTAATTCCGCCACCAATTTCAAAAATTACTTCGCGCAATGTTGTACCCATTGGGACTTCGATAAGCCCAACATTATTAATTTTTCCGGCAAGTGCAAATACTTTTGTTCCTTTTGATTTTTCTGTTCCAATTTTATTAAACCAATCTGCACCTTTAAGAAGAATAGGTGAAATATTTGCGAATGTTTCAACATTGTTTACGTTAGTTGGTTTACCAATGTAACCTGCTTCGGCAGGAAATGGAGGCTTCACGGTAGGTTCGCCTCTTTCTCCTTCCATAGAATGAATAAGAGCAGTTTCTTCTCCGCAAACAAATGCTCCGGCACCATATTTTAATTCAATATCGAAATTAAAACCAGTACCTAAAATATCTTTTCCGAGTAAACCATATTCTTCGGCTTGTTTAATAGCAATCTTTAATCTCTTAATAGCTAGTGGATATTCGGCTCTGATATATATCAAACCTTTATCGGCTCCGGTGCAATAGCCGCAAATTGCCATAGCCTCTAACACACTATGTGGGTCTCCTTCAAGTATAGATCTATCCATAAAAGCACCGGGGTCTCCTTCGTCTGCATTACAAACCACATATTTTTGGTCGCTTGGATTATCGGCTGCAAATTGCCATTTTAATCCAGTTGGAAAACCTCCGCCTCCTCTACCTCTAAGTCCAGATTTTTTTATTTCGTCTATAACTTGCTGTGGAGTTTGTTCAAGTAGAGCTCTACCAAGTGCTTCGTATGCATCTCTTGCAATCGACTCTTCTATATTTTCTGGGTCTAAAAATCCACAATTACGTAAAGCTATACGAATTTGTTTTTTATAGAAACCCATATGTTTACTATCGGGTATAGACTTTTTGTCTTCGGGATCAACATATAATAAACGCTTTACTTTCCGCCCTTTAATAATATGTTCTTCAATAATTTCTCTTGAATCTTGGGGCGATACTTTTGTGTAAAATGTATTATCAGGAATAATCTTTACTATTGGTCCTTGTTCACAAAATCCAAAACAGCCTGTTAATACAACTTTTGCTTCATCTTCGATACCATGTTTCTGAAGCTCAATATTTAACTGTTCGGCCAATTCTTGACTTTGCGAAGCTTTACATCCTGTACCGCCACAAACCAAAATATGCATTTTATAATTTACCATGGTTCGTCCTCCTATTTATCAATATCGTTAATAGAGTGATAGTTCTCTGGTAAAATACCTTCGACTAATTCTCCGTTTTTAATGTATTTCTCAATAATTTCGTCGGCTTTTTCTTTAGTAACATAACCAAATACCACTGGCGATTCTCCGGGTCTGGTAATTTCTATTGTCGGCTCGGCAAAGCAATAACCCATATCACCGGCTTGAGTAACAACAGCATTGATATTGCGTTTTTGTAACGCGTCAATCATAAATTCCATAATCTCTTTTGCTCCGGAAGCAATACCACTTGTTGCCATTCCGACTTTTACTTGAACTACCGAATCAGGATGATCAGCAGTTTCACGAAGCTTTATCTTATTCTGTAAAGCTTCTTTTTGCTTTCTTAATTCGTCTAGCGATTTAATTCTTGTCATGTCTATTCGCTTTATATTTTTAAAATTAATCACATATCTCAATTCGCAGCAAATATAAAATCTTGTTTGATATAAAAAAATGTTTTTTGTTATATTTTTAACATTGTTATATTTTTAACATTTCGCATTTGGTAACTTAAATTAATTCTAAATAAGCTGCTTCCATTTTAAATTGATTATCAGTTTTTTACAAAATACTTTCTTAATAAGAACGATTTTTTAAAGATATAAAAATGTTGCTAAACACTAAAACATTTTTAATAAAACTTCATAAGCTAAGATTAAATTTCATGTTTTCTTGCAACAATGATTTGATTAATTCATAATCATAAATAGGGTTAAATTTTTCGGTATTTAAAGCTTCTTTTAAGTCTAACGTATTCACTTTGAACTCGTTATGTTCTTCTTTATATGAGACAAAAAACTTTATTTCAGCAAATTGGCAAATAAAACGGGATATAGTTCCATATATATCTCCCAATGGCTGACAATCGGGATGCTGCAATAAAAACATAGCCTTAACCATTGTTCCTTTGCCTTTTTCTGATAATATTTCAAAACTGCCACCTGTTTGTTCGGCATGAAACTTAAATAATGGAATTCCTAAGCCAACTTTTCTTTCGGTTCTACTTGTAAAATATGGATCACATGCTTGTTTTAAAGCAATTTCATCCATACCTATACCATCATCTTTAATTGTGATAAGCAATGAATTATCATTATTCGAGTATTCGAACATAAGCTCAATCTCGTTTGCTTGTGCTCGAATCGAATTATTAATAATATCCGATAGATGTAGATCAATAGTTTTCATCTGTAAGTTTATTTTTTATCACAAAGTGCTTTTTTAAAAGCATCGAAACTCAATTCTTCTATTTCTATATTAGTGTAAGCGGAAGCTATATCGTTAATAAAATGAGCATCAGAAGATTGAAATATTTTAAGATTAGCAAGCTGTTGGTTTTTTTTAAGAAACTCTTGAGTATCGCTATATTTATATAATTCAATTGCATCGGGATTCAAATCATCAGGCATAAACCCCAATTGGCTATCAATACTATTTGCAGATCGATTAATATGTGCCGGAATAAAAATTCCATCAAAATCTGCAACATCATTTCTTAGTTGGTTTATAGATAAATTTGTTGCCGCTAATAAAGAGTGAGGTATTTCATCTAAAATTTGTTCATTTTCATCAACAACCAATTGGTATCCAAGCCGTTTTATGTCATTTGGAATTTTTCTAATATTATTATCAATATATTTCTGAAATTCGGACAATCTAATTAAACTAGGCATAAAACACAAACAATGTACTTCTTCGCGAGTTGTAACTTCAGCACCATAAAGTACTAATATATTATACTTTTTCGCAATCTTACTTGTTACTTCAACATTAAGTGTTGAATTATGGTCTGTAATACCAATAATATTTAAAGATTTCTTTAAAGCAGCCTCTACAATATTTGAAGGGCTCATGTACAAATCCCCACAAGGTGATAATACCGTATGTATGTGTATGTCGGCTTTATAAAGCATTATTGATTTAAAATTACATACAATTCTCCACAAACTTGATATGTAGATAAATTTGTCGTAAAAACAGGTATCCCATCTTCGGTACATTTTTCTAACATTTCCTTATCAGGCTTATTGTTACCAACAATTATCACACCGCTTAAATCTTTAAGTCCGGCAATAGCAGCAACATTTTTATGTGTTTGCAATGTTACCCATAATTCGCCATGCTTAGCAAATCCCATAACATCACTTAATAAATCAGAAGCATACACACCATTTATAATATGCTCAATATCTGCTGATTTATTTTCAAGATTTAAATCAATTTTACTTAATAATTCACTAATTTTCATCATTATTGGTTTTAAAGAATTTGTTTTTGCCCCAGATTTCACATAATTTTTTCTTGATATTTTCAGGTTTGTCATTATAAAAAATACAATCTGTGATTTTTGCATTTCCTCTAACAATATCTTCGGCAAACGCACTACAATTTGGTGCCCCACACATACAACAATGTACTCCGGGCAAAGTATTTATTATGTTTTCCATTTCTTGTAGCCTTCTCAAGGAATTTTTAATATTGTCCCCTACTTTCAATATTGGTCTGGGTTTTATTTCAGGAATAATAAGCTTTTTATAAGTTTGCTCATCAATATCAAGTTTTTCTCCCTGTTTAGGCATTCCTCTTTCTTCATTCATTTTATCAATAGCCTTACATCTATCATTTAATCGCTCCATAGCTAGAAATCTATTTGCTACAGTAAGCACACCACCTGCACAACTTTGATTACAAGCTCTTAATTCTAAAAAATCCACATTAGTTTTTTCTTGGTTTTCGAGTTGTTCAAGAAATTCAATAATATTTTTCATCCCATCAATAGCAAAACTTCTTCCTTCGAATCGGGACTTTTCTCCGGCTGTCAAACTAAACAAAACATCTTTTCCTCTTAAAGCATGATTTAGCGACTGAACCGGAGGCATTGATTTAGTTATCAATGATTGAATTTTATTGTAAATCAAATCCATATTAATTACTCCGTTTATTGGAGATATAACATCTTCTACCGGACTTTTTACCGAAGCTATTTTTGCAGCACAGGGAGTAATATAGAACATACCAATGTCCTCATTTTTAATTCCGGCATTGCTCAATCTTTTGCGGATAGAATTTGCTGCAAAGTCGAAAGGGACACCAAAATGTATAATGTTTTTCACAAGCGAGGGGAAACGTACCTGAATAAGACGCACAACAGCCGGACAAAACGGAGAAATAAATGGTTTTTGCAGCTTATGTTTTTTCATATATTTTTTGTAAGCTTCTACAATAGTTGCTGCAGCATTTTCAACTTCGTAAACATGTGTAAAACCAAGCTCTTTTATTGCTGCATAAATCTGTGATGTTCTAATATTATGTGAAAATTGTCCGATTAAAATTGCAGGGACTAATGCTATTCTATACTTATAATTTTGGATATTTTTAAAATCATCTTGCTTAATATAAATAGCTTTTACAGGGCAAACCTTATAGCATGCACCACAATCTATACATTTATTGTTATACAGTTCGGCTTTACCATTCCTTATTCTAATTGCTTCGGTAGGGCAAACACTCATGCAATTTGCACATCCCACACACACATCTTTATCGATAGTAAGTGCGTGATAAAACTCCTTATTTGTATTATTTATTTCCATTAGAAATAGTTTATCAATTCAATTACGGTTCCTTTACCTACCACACTATTAATAGTCATTTTATCGGTATTTGCTTTAATGTTTGGCAACCCCATTCCTGCACCAAAACCCATTTCTCTAACCTTTTCTGAAGCAGTAGAATAACCGGCCTCCATTGCTTTTTCAATATCTTCGATACCATGGCCTTCATCTTCAATTACAATTTTAATTTTATCATCCTCAATTAAAACCGATAATAATCCTTCGTAAGCATGGGCTACAACATTAACTTCGGCTTCGTAAATAGCCACAACAGTACGTCTAATTACCTGACTATCAACTCCAAGCTGTTTCAACACCTTTTTTATAGCACTTGAAGCTTCTCCTGCTTCACTAAAATTTCCACCAATTATTTTTTTTGTATATTCCATTAATACAATGGTTTAATTCCTTCTTTGCCTAAGATACTGCAAATTTTATAAACACTATAATCACAATACATTAAAGTAATATTATTATCTTGTGCAAGCTTTTTCATTTCATCGTTGGGTTGTTTTCCTCTACCCAATACCACGCAATTAATATCAGACATTTCAGCGGTTCGTATTGTTTGCACATTACACAAACCGGTAATTAGTATTACTTCGTCAGGTCTTATCCTAAGTACGTCACTCATTAAATCGCTTGCAAAAGCAAAATTGTACTCGCAATCTCTGCACTTCGGCAAAGAAGAAATTTTCGCATTTAACAGATAACGTATTTCTTCTATTTTCATTTTTTAAACTTTCAATTTATGCACAAAGATAACTTTTGTTATTTAATTAACATTGTTATTTTTCTAACGTTATTGTGTTGTTTAGCATAGTCAATAAACTTCTTTTCAAATTGTGTATGAATAGAATAAATGCAAAAACACTACGTTAATATTTTTAGTAATTTTGAGTAAAATATAATTAAATGAAAGGCTTATTTACATACATATTATTAATAATATTATTAGCTCCACTCACATCGAGGTCGGCATTTTTATTAATCCCCATGGATGATAGTCAAACTAACCATTTAAAGGCTTATGGTATTACATACTGGACTTTGCAAAATCAGGTTGAGGCTTGGTGGCTTCTTAATTATCGGGGTGGTTCGTTTTTAACTCCTTATAATAAAGATATTGAAACCGAATGCAGAATAAGAGATGTAAGTTTCGAGGTTATAGCAGATGTTCAGAAACAACAAATTTTTAACGAAATTGCAAGACCAGACCTCAATATGGATGCAGTAAAACTTGAGAAAGCTCCAAAAATTGCTGTTTATTCTCCTTCCGATAAACTCCCGTGGGACGATGCGGTAACTTTAGCACTTACTTATGCCGAAATTCCTTACGATGTAATTTATGATGCCGAAATTATTAATGGCGATTTAATTAAATATGATTGGTTGCATCTACATCACGAAGATTTTACAGGACAATACGGAAAATTCTACGCCGGATACAGGCACATGCAGTGGTATAGGGAGCAGCAACAAAACGCTGAGACTATGGCAAAAGAATTTGGATTTAATAAAGTTTCGCAACTTAAGCTTTTTGTTGTTAAAACTATTAAAGCTTATGTAAGTAACGGGGGTTTTTTATTTGCGATGTGTTCGGCTACCGACACTTTCGATATTGCATTGGCAGCAGAGGGAACAGATATTTGCGAATCTATGTACGATGGAGACCCTGCTGATCCTGATGCACAAAGCAAACTTGATTATTCACAGTGTTTGGCATTCGAAAAATTTACATTAGTTCGCAATCCTATGGAATACGAACATAGTAATATCGATGTTTCTCAAACTAGGAAAGTTGGTCAAGATTCCGATTATTTTACATTATTTGAATTCTCGGCAAAGTGGGACCCTGTACCAACAATGTTGTGCCAGAGTCATGAAAACTTAATAAAAGGTTTCATGGGGCAAAGTACTGCTTTTAACAGAGATGTAATTAAATCTGAAGTCTTAATTATGGGAGAAAATAAAACTGCTAACGAAGCTAGATACATACATGGAGAATTTGGTAAGGGTATGTGGACTTTTTATGGTGGGCACGACCCCGAAGATTACCGTCATTATGTTGGCGACCCCCCAACCAAACTCGATTTATACCCTAACTCAGCCGGCTACCGTTTGATTTTAAATAATGTTTTATTTCCTGCAGCCAAGAAGAAGAAGTTGAAAACCTAAAATCAACAGCTATTTAGTTTGATATTATTGTTAAATAATAATAATGATTTCTAATAATAGTTAAAAAGTAATATTGCTATTACCCAAGAATAATTAGTAATTTGCCTAGATATTAACATTTCTATTAAACAATATCAATATCTTTCCAAATCCGGCAAACGATATTGTAACTATTGAAACCAATAACGAACAAGATTTTATTCTATCTATCTATTTAGATAATGGCAATTTAATTAAACATGCTATAATTAACTCTACTTCTTATAATTTGTCGATAAAAGACTTAGCAGTAGGTAATTATGAATTTGTTATTACGAACAACAAGGATAATGTAAGCAAAAGCTTTAGCATTTTGAAAGAATAATTTTATTTAAAATCAGATATTTTCAAATATTATTAAATAGACAAAAAAACACCTAAGGGCTTATTTTATACATAATTTTTTTTTATGTAAACAAATCATATTCTTTACTTGTTAAATACACTAACCCGCATTATTCATACGATTAGCTTTGTGTAGCTGGTAGGCGTCGAAACTTGCAGATATATCCTTATATTTCAAGAGTTTTGCAACGAAGCAGATGCACAAAGATAATTGTAAGCTTTCTCAAAATTTGGCTAATAATAAAACCTTAAGCACCGTGCCAATCCACAGACTAACAACTTGTTACGAGCCTGCCAAGAATAATGCGATGAATAATGCGGGTTATATAAGCTTGGGTTAAGTTATATGGTGATATTTAAGCCAAAACTAATTGGGTTAAGTTTAGGTCCTTTATTTTCGGAATATAGAGTATTAATATCGTACATACCAAAAACATTAACAGCACCTACACCTAATACTATTTTTACTCCATACCTAAAGTCGTTAAGGTAAAAGTTGTCATGGTCTTTTACTTTGTTTTTACTGCCATCATCTCTGTCAACAATTTTTGTGTAACTATTTATTCTATAACCGGCATAAGCGCCAATACCTATACGGAACATTCTGTCGCCGGCATCGTAGCAGTAGTCTCCAAATTTTACCATTGGCATAATAAGGGCATTTACATAATTAACTGTTAGTTTACTTCTAACTGGTGAGTTAATACTCGTATCGTTAGTAAAGACTAAATCATTAATTGAATTGTCGCGATACATAAGCGTTGTACTATCTTGAAATTTAAAATTATACCACGAAAAATCTGCACCCATTAAAAGTGAGAAATGATTGTTGAGTAGATTCAATTTTGCAGCACCACCCAAATCAACATTCCACGAACCCCATGGCTTAACTGTGTATTGAGCTCCGGTAGCACCAGGAAATTTGCCGTTTGTGAGGTAATTGTTCATCCCCCAATCTAGATATATTACGGGTTCAATTATTGAACTGCTGCTATTATTAGCCCTGTCGAAATTGTAATAATCTTTATTATTTATATTTACAACAGTTTGTTTGTCGTTTTGCGAACTAGTGATTTGTACTTTATTATTTAACTTTTTAATTTTTACAGTAGTAGAGCTATCAACTGACTCCATATCAACTACGTCATTTAAATCTTCGAGTACACTATTTAGTTCATAGTCGATAAAATCTTGTAATTCTTCAACATCATTAAAATCGATAGTGATTTTTACATCATCATTTATTTGAATAATAATTGTATCGTCGAGCATAGTATTATTTGCTAACATATCGTTAGTATTTTGAGCAAAAACTATTGTACTAGTGCATAGTGTTATTAATATTATATTTAGTGCTTTCATCTTCTATTTTATTTTATTGGTTTAAACTTAATAATTCTTGTTTTTGAGATTTTAGGAGCTTAACTGGTCCATTGATATCTTTAAGTTTATTGAAATAATCTCTAAAGTTATTGTCTTCTTTTTCGTTACCTTTTTTGTATGTTATGGTAATAGTTTGATATTCATACAATTCAGGAATTTCACGAGTTTTAAGCTGAGCGATGCAGGGTTCAATTTCTATTATTTTCGGTTTAATTTTACTCATAGGTAATAATGTAACAGGAGTATAAACCTTTTTAATGATATTGTTTTGGTCATTACAATCAGTATTATTGGCTTTGGTTTTTGCTGTGTTGATTTCTACAATGCTTTTAGTGTTTTGATTATCTGGATTATTTATTCTGTGTAAAGTTTTTTCAAAGTCAATATTAGAATAAAGAGCCAGTCCTTTTTGATTAAGATTTGCCGATGTTTCAATAAACCAATTAATAGCTAATCCTGATATAATAACTAAAGCAATAGTGGCTGCAATGGCATATTTTAATTTATTTGGCACAAAGACAACCGCCTTTTTAAGTTTATTTTTGTTGTAATATTTGATATTTGAATCTGCCGAAAGCTTGCAGCGATGATACATTTCAAGTTCACTTTTCATTGCATCATCGCAAAGCAAGCTGTCAAGTTCTCTTTGTTCGAAGGCGGTTAAGCTCTTTTCCACGTGGCTAATCATTAAATAGCTGTGGTTATTTGCCTTTTTAAGGCTTTCGTTATTATTATAGCCCGTTGTGGGGGGAACAATTTTGTATGAATCAGGATCAACAATATCTTTACCAAGCTCCGGATGCCGGTTCAGAAAACTAAGAAGCTCTGCTTCCTGACTACTGTCTAGGTTACCCTCGATATAATCGAGTAAGTAAGCTTCGTAGTTTTTTATGTTAATCATTCTGTTCATAATACATTTTGCATTGTTCCTATATATTGTTTTAAAAATTGGCGTGCTCTGAATATATATACTTTTACCTGCGTTTCATTAAGTCCGGTAATATCGGCTATTTCTTGGTAAGAGTATCCTTCGTAATCCCGGAGCAAAACTACTGAGCGTTGTACGTCATTCAATTGCCCAATTGCATTGTGTAGCACTTCTTTTAAATCGCTGTATTGATCTACGGAAATAGATACTTCTGCTCTAAAATTGTCTGTGTCAACCATTCTTTTGTCTTTTCTGAAGATATCAATACTTCTATTGTGTGCAGTACTAAAAAGAAAAGAACGTGCTTTGTCGAATGCAATATCTCCGTGATTAATCCATAATCTTTCAAAACTGTCTTGTACAATATCTCCGGCTACATGCTTGTTTCCCGTAAGCGATAGTGCAAATCGATATACTTTGTCGGCAAACTGCTCTACTGTTTTATTGTACTCTTTTGTATTCATATTTACATTCTGTTGTATGACGTACAAGTTTGCTGAAAGTTACAAAGAAAATATTTATTTATGTAATGTGCGGGTTATAAGACGATTGTACTAGGAACTATTATCTGTGAGGACAATTTTTATAATACTTTAAGGAGAAGTATGTTGTGTTTTAGAATTCTGTGGTTTCGGCTTCGCATGTCGGTGGTTTCGGCTTCGCTCAATCACCTCAAGTCCAGATAGTTATTATTGTTACCGTAAGGTGGCTGAGCGGAGCCGAAGCCACCACTACCCGAAGCCACCTATCAAGGCAAATTCAAGAAAAAAATTTACTTAATTGTCATCTTCGTCATCAGTAGGCAAATCGTCGTCGGGAATGTTTTCGGCAAGATAATCGAGATCGCCGTACTTATCTTCGTATTCTTCTCTCATATCATCTTTTAATGTGCCGTCGTCGTCGTAATCATCATCTTGCCTTATGATTTCTTTAGCTTCGGAACTTGTCATCCTTACCATGTAGTATTTATCGTCGGTTTCGAAAGGTAAAGCACTTACAATTCTACCTTCTTTGTCGGTAAAATGAATTAAATGCTGGCTAAAACCATTAGGATAAACTAATTTTATTTGTTCCCTAATGGCAGGATCAAGTTTTTCAAAGTCTTTAATGACCCGCATTTTGCTTGTTGACATAGCTTATAGTTCATATAGTTTTACAGGTCGAACTTACATAATATTTTTAATATGCAACAAAAAAACAAAAAAAATATTCAACTATTTATTATTTTTTTTTAATCGTATGAAAGCCTATCAATACTGAAGTTTTTTTAATTAGTGCAATGAAATATCAATCAGCAATTTAGTGTAAATTATTCTGATATTATACGAATTCTTAATCGAAAATCATTAATGTGTATTTTTGTTTTATTAGGATTCCAGATATATGATTTAATGATTCCGCAACTGTTTGGGAGAATGTGTAGTATCTTATTATTATATGTATTGCCTGTGTAATATGAGTCTTTATTAGTTAGTAGTTTTTGCGATTCCCAAAAAGAATTTGCATTCCCTTCGCCGGAAATTACCAAAAATGCTTCTTCTTCGTTAGAATTGTAATCAACATAAGTTTCAACAAATAGTGTTGCATTATTGTTTAATAGTGCAGCGATTGAGTCTAAGTTAATTATCAATGTATTTGAATATTCTTGTCCGTTTATATAATTGCTTGGTTCGCCATTAATTGTTATTATTTTATTTGGCTGTTGGTTGTTGGCAAAAATACTTAGCTGTAAATCTGCAATTGTTTTTCTGTTTCCTTGAAAAGTTTTACCTAATATTGAATATGCATTATTTTTAATACTAACATTTTGTTGACTTGCAGTAGTGATTTCAAATTGAGTTTTTATCTTTTTATAAAAAGCGGAGTTATTATTGTTTCTTAGTCGTATTGCCGTTACCTGAGATTCAATAATATCATATGTTGGATGTTGAATAAAAGGATGTACCCATAATCCGTCCAATGCATTGTTGGGAATAAAACGATAAGTAAGGATTTTACCGTCTTCCATTTTATAATCGATATAGCAGGTACTTGGTTTATAAAAGAAAGATGTAAATTTCCCTGATATACTGGATTTTATTTTTGCTTTTAAGCGAATTATGTTTTGGTTTGCATCCGGAATCTCTATCCATTGGTTCCATTCGTTTTGTTGCAATTTTTGCAATACAGGTTTGTCGAACTGTGGTTTTTTTGTTTTACTTAATAATAGCATTTCATTATTTTTATAAACCACAGTATAATTTGTAAGTATTTGTAAAATTGTTTTGGGGTTATCGTTTAATAGGTATCGTTGATCAATTGAGCCAAAATTTCCTCCCCATATATCTTTTACAAAATGAAATATCAAATATTCTGACCCATTAACTGAGTCAAAATCTTGTGCAGATTTTTCATCAAGCCATGTTGCAAAACTGCCTGCCTGTAATGTTTTTCTAGCTTTATAGTTTAATTTGTTGGCTGCTGCATAAGTAAGTTCCCATGGGTAAATATCTACTGTATTATTATCTATCAAAGTAATGATTTCAGGGTCGAGTAGGCACTTTTCTAAATTTTTTCGTGATTGCTCAATATAGGTTTTTTGGAATGTATTAAACTTTATTACAGTTTTATAAAAATTATTTATTCCGTTAATTTCAATTTTTATTGGATGGTACATTGGAATATGCTTCATATTGGCATATATGAATGTGATATTTAAAAGAGCAAGAAAGATGAGTTTTGTAGCATGTTTTTTTGTGTAAATTATAAGCAATATCCAAAACAATACCATAAAAACCACAAGCAAAGAATAATGTGTTATGTCTTGTCGAGACATCGCATGTTTCCATACAGCGAACAAAGGGAAAATAAATGCAATAAAAGCAATTCTTGTATTTTTTTCATTTATAAGAATAGGTATGATTAATACAGTAATTATGAATCCTATTAATAAAAAGATATTATTGTGTGGATTTAGTGTTAATGCTTCGGAGTATCCAAAAGATAATCGTAAGGTATTAATAGAAAAACTAACGAATTCCTTTATTCCTAGCATAGTTGTGCTGCCAATGAGCATTACTATTAAAAAACAAATACTTGCCCATAAAACTGATATTTTTATATCTCGATTACTAATTGAATACAATAACCAAATAATTGTTAGCACCGAAAATCCCATAATTCCAATTGAAGATTTAATTAGTAATGCAATGCTTACCCAAATACTTATTGGTATAAAATGTATTGGTTTGTTGGTTTCAATTATCAATAATGCATGGAGCATAACAATTCCAATAAGAATATAATCGAAAGGTAAAATCAAAGCTACAATAAAGCAAAGTAAAGCAGCGGTAGGTTTTATGTCCCACTTTTGATTATTTCCTACCCACATAAAAACGGAAATAAACCACAATTTTATGATAGTATAGAAAGCAATTGCAATTTCTAAATTTGGACTTATTGCTGTAGGGAGTTTTAGAAAACCTAGTGGTCCTATTGGGTATATCAGTTTAGTGAGTGAAGAATAGTCGTTTTGGAACAAAAAGTTTATAGCCCAAACATAAGATGCGTCTAATCCTTTGCTTATATCCGGTTCCCATAGGGGGAATGTGCTTATATAAATGATAATACCAAAAACAAACAAATCAAGTATTGGCATGTTTTTGTATTTCCGAAATGCCGAAATTTTGTTAAGTAATTTTTGCATTAAAATAAATCAAAATTAATGCAAATATATTATTTAAGTCTGTACTTCAAATATTAAACTCACATTTACAACCATTTTACAAGGTTAAAATCAGCTTTGTAAGGTAGTAGTGCATTATAAGGTACTATTCTAAGAGTATAATTAATTGTTCCTGGATCTTTAAGTTTTGCATTTATAGTACTTTCAAAAATATTATTGCCCTTTGGAATTAATTCTCCTTGTTCTATAGCTAATAATGAAACATCGTTGTTAAATTCTTCTGTAAGCAATAACTCAAGACGAATATCTTCGGGTGCTATTCCGTTTAAGAAAATTTCTAGTTTTATAGTGATATCATCTCCTGTTTTAGTTTTGTTTTCGGGAGTAATAATATCGATGCTATTTGCTTGAATGCCGCTCCATAACGATGAAAGGAGCTTTTTCCATTTGTTTAGTTGAACTGTTTTTTCGTAATTATTTTCTCTGAAAATTAAACTTCTTTGATATAGTAAACTGTAATATTTATTGTAATAATCCTTAATCATTCGTCGTGTTGTAAATTGAGGAGCGATTTCGGCTAATGATTTTTTTATGAACTGTATCCAATCCGTTGGGATTTCACTATTTCGCTTATAGAAAAGGGGTATAATTTCGTTTTCGAACATAGAATATAGCGTTTCGGAGTCAAGGTCGTTTTGAAATTCTTGATTATCGTAGGTTCTGTTTTGCGACAAAGCCCAACCAGCTTTTTTCTTATATCCTTCTACCCACCAGCCGTCTATTACGCTAAAGTGCAAACCTCCATTTAAAACGACTTTCATTCCGCTTGTTCCGCTTGCCTCTAACGGACGCGTAGGTGTGTTTAACCATATGTCAACCCCTTGTACGAGTTTTCGTGCTAGATTAATATCGTAATTTTCTAAGAAAATTATTTTACCTAGAAATTCCGGTTGTTTCGAAATATCGATAATGTGTTTAATTAAGTCTTTACCGGCTTTATCGTTGGGATGTGCTTTGCCTGCAAATATAAATTGAATAGGTCTTTCTTTATTATTAACCAATTCGCGTAATCGTTCTGTGTTTTTGAACAGTAGGTGTGCTCTTTTGTAAGTTGCAAATCTTCTGGCAAATCCTATTGTAAGAGTATTTTCGTTAAGATTTTCGAGAACCTTAATCATGTTTTTGGGATTCTCATATCTTCTTATCCAATTTCGTCGTATTCTTTTATGTAGATAATCAACTAAATCGCTTCTTTGTTCTTGTCTTATTTTCCAGATTTCATCATCTGGTATATTATAAATAGATTTCCATTTGTCTGAATCTTCGAGCCATTCGTTTTGGTTGTTACCCATATATTTTCTATATAGGTTGTGCCAAGATTTGGAAGTCCATGTATTATAATGTACTCCGTTAGTAACATATCCAATATGTAATTCTTCGGGTAGGAAATCTTTGTAAAGTCGTTGGAATATGTTTCGGCTAACTTTACCGTGTAGCATACTTACTCCGTTAATTTCTTGTGCCATATTTGCGGCAAGAAAACTCATCGAAAATTTTTCGTCGGTGGGTTCAGCTTTTCCCAGATTCATAAATTCTTCCCAAGTGATATTAAATCTAGATGGGTAATGAGCCATATATGACCGAAGTAAATCTTCGGCAAAAGCGTCGTGTCCGGCAGGAACAGGAGTGTGAGTTGTAAATAGTGTAGAAGAGCGAATTACATCAAGTGCTTCGGAAAATGTTAAGCTTCTTAATTGCATTAATACTCTGAGCCTTTCGAGTCCGATAAATGCTGCATGTCCTTCGTTAACGTGATAGATGTCGGGTTTTATGTCTAAAAGCCGTATTAATCTTATACCGCCAACGCCCAGAATCATTTCTTGTTTAAATCGGTGTTCGCTATCGCCACCATACAATTGGTGTGTTATTTTTCGATCTTCTTCGTCGTTTTTTTCGTAGTCGGTGTCGAGTAGGTATAATAAGTTTCTGCCTACAGCAAGTTCCCATATTCTTGCAAAAATAGTTCTACCGGGGAATACAACGCTTATTTCTTTCCAGTTTTCGTTGTTGTCAAGCACAGGTTTTACCGGTAAATTACTGAAGTTTTGAGGTATATATTCTTCAAGTTGTTCGTCGTAAGGTGATAGTTTTTGTTTAAAATATCCATGCCGGTACAATAATCCAACTCCAATAATATTAGCATTATAATCGCTTGCTTCTTTTAGATAATCGCCGGCTAAAATACCTAAGCCACCCGAGAAAATTTTAATATTATCATTAAAACCGTATTCCATGCAAAAATATGCAATTCGAGGAGGGGTTTGATGTGTTTTCTCAGCCATATATTCTTCAAATTGTTTTACTACATCATTATAAAGCTGGATAAACTCAAGGTCTTCGGCAAGTTCATTAAATCTATCTGAACTTACATCTTTTAATAATATTATGGGATTATATCGTGATTTTCGCCACAGTTTATGATCAATGTATTTGAAAAGTTTTACCGCATCAAAATTCCACGACCACCATATATTCTCGGCGAGTTTTGAAAGTTTAGCAAACTGATCGGGTACCGATGCAGAAACTTCAATATTTCTCCAATGTGGGGTGTTTTCTCTGTCGTAATATTTTGGTACATATTCTTTTTGCTGATACAACTTTATACTTTCAATTCTATCATTAAGTTTATTAAGTGCTATATCGTAAGCACTAAAATAATGTTTAATAAGGTTTTTCCAAAGGACAGTGGTTGTCGTTTCTTCGGCTATTTCTCGTATTTTCAAATATTCTTCTAATAATGATTTTAAAACATCAGTAACAGCATTAGCAATATCATTAACAATTGTAAGAGTGTCATTATCGTCTCTTTTAATTACAGCAACAGCTTTATTCCCTTCGGGATATTTTTCTTGTATCCATGTGCCAAAACCTGAAAGTGATGTAGTTACAGTTGGTACTTTATAAGCAATACTTTCCATGGGTGTATAGCCCCATGGTTCGTAATACGATGCAAAAATTGTAATATCAAAACCTGGTAATACATCATAGTATTCGAGATTAAAAATCCCGTCTTTGCCGTCAAGATATGTTGGTGCAAATATAATACTCAGATTTTTTAATTTTTCGCGTTGGTTTACCTGAACTACGATTGGATCGCTTTCGGGGTTATGTAAGTAATGTGTTAAGATATTATCTGTTTCTGCTTGTGATATGTTGTTTGGGTTGTTTAATATTTCGCAAACTTTTTTGTCGGGACCTATATTGGCAGCAGGTACCATTATGTACCCGATAATATCTTTGTCGGGGTTATTATTTGCTATTTCCCATAGCGAATCTAAATAAACATCTAATCCTTTGTTGCGAAATTCATATCTTCCGCTAGTGCCAATAATAAAAGCATTGTTAGAAATATTTTTACCACTTACGGCTTTTGCTACATCTATTAATAAATGTCGAGAAGTTGATCTAATTTCTTCAAGTTTGTTACTATCCGGAATTATTTTATTGTCGAATCCGTTTGGAGTGATATGGTCGGCAGACTTACCTAAGAAATGCTTACATTCTTTGTCGGTAATATTGCTTACAGTGGTAAAAGCATCTGCATTTTGAGCTGATAGTTTTTCAAGCGAATATTTAGAAGATAAATTAAATTCAATTGCAGTAAGTTCGGGTTTAATATCCTTTATATTTTCGTACAATGGGCGGTTGTTTCCGGCAATGCTTCGTCCCATTATTGTGGCATGGGTAGTAAAAGTTGTAACAATGTAAGGTGTGTGTTCTTTTAGATACAAAATACCTGCACCTGTCATCCATTCGTGAAAATGAGCTATTATTTTATCTCGTGCCGACAGATGGAATTTGCAAAAGCTTTCTATTGCCATACCTGCTGCATATCCAAAAAGTGCAGGTTCAATATAATCCCACTGGCCTGAAAGAGAGTCGAGTTTAAATTTTTCCCACAGTTTACTAAAGATTTCATCTTTTTTAATAAAAAGTGAAGTAAAATCTATAAGAATAATTTTTTGCTCGGGCTGATTTTTTAAATAACCTGTTCGCACTCTTATGTCTTCTTTAAGAGCTTGCATTTTCCATTGCTTAAAAAGCTCTGGTTTTTCGTTAAATTCGGGATGGTCGCCCGATTCTCTCCATAGGTCGGGACCTATTAAAATATAAGATTCACCTAGTACTTCTCTTACATAAGGTGCTTTAGTATTTACAACAGTATGTATTCCACCAATTTTGTTACATACTTCCCAACAAACCTCAAACAAATGTTGCGGATAATTCATAAAATATTTTGTTTAGTTTTTTTTTTAACAGTTTTCTACTCTAATAATAAAGTCACTTAAAACATTCATAAAATTAATAAAAGCTTCGTAAGGCGAGCTGTATGGGTTAAAGTATTTGTGAACGTCGCCATCTGAGAACCATTTTGTGCAAAGATAATAAAAGTGGTCGCTGGTTTGGAGTTTAAGCCAGTCTTTTTGAATATCTTCATTTGTACATGCTTTTATTTTTGATTCTAAATCGTAAAGTTTATTAAAAGCTTCTTCTTGCAATTCGTTGCCGAGCCATGCTGTAAGGTCGCGTTCTTCGTCTGCCCAGCTAATTGGGTGTGGTACATGAATTGCCGATACGGGTATAAGTTCGTCGGCTACTTCAGATGGAGTATTAAAGCTATAATCTGAAGATGATAATACTTTTTTGGGCAGGTGTTTCAGAAACTCAAATATACCGGTTTCTGCCCACTGATGTTCTCCAAAAGTTTCGTAATCCATAAAAAGGTTAATTACTTCTTCTTTTTTGTCGATACTATTGAGCCAATGAACGTATTTATCGGCAGTAAGAGGCCATTCTGTCCAATCTCTGTTAGAGAATCTAAAAGCAATATCATCGCTAAGTGTAAAATTTTTCAATAGGACTTTAAGTCGAGGGTTTATAGAGTTACAATACATAAAATTAGGGCTTTTCCATCCCAATACATGTTTTGCACCTTCGGTAAGCATTACTTTGTAGCCCATATTAGCTACCATCTCACCAATTTGGTCTGAATATATAAGCTCGGTATTTCTAAAAGTAACAGGTTCTACGTTAAAATGCTTTTTTAGCAAAGCTGTTTGCATTTCTACTTGTTTCTTAAACTCTTCTTCGCTTTTTAGTGCCGAAAGACTATGTGCGTATGTTTCGGCAATGAACTCAACATTTCCGGTTTCGGCAAGTTTTTTAAACGAGTTTAAAACGTCAGGAGCATAAAGTTCAAATTGTTCCAGAGCTACTCCCGAAATAGAATAACTTATTTTAAATTTACCTTTATATTTATTAATTAAATCAAGGAAAAGTTGATTTGCAGGCAGGTAGCATTTTTCTGCTACTTTACGCATAATAGTACGATTTGCGTATTCGTCGAAATAATAATGGTCGTGTCCGATATCAAAAAATCGATATCTTTTAATTCTAAAGGGTTGATGTACCTGAAAATAGAAGCATATTGTTCTCATATATTTTTATATTTCACTGTATTAACGATTCGTAAATATTTTTAACTTTAAAAGCTGCATTGTCCCATTTAATGTTTTCTACTTCTTTTTTGCCAAGGTTTTTAAACATTTTAGTAAGACCTTCATAATTAATTAAACCATAAATTGCATCAGCCATTGCATCAACGTCCCAGAAGTCGAGTTTTACAGCATGTTTTAGTACTTCGGCAACACCCGATTGTTTACTAATAATAACAGGTACGTTTGATCTCATTGCTTCGAGAGGGCTAATTCCGAAAGGTTCAGACACCGATGGCATTACATAAACATCGCTAAGGGCAAACATTTTTAAAACATCGTCTCCTTTTAAGAATCCCGTAAAATGAAATTTGTCGGCAATTTTTAGGGCTGCTACTCTACGTATCATTCTATACATCATGTCGCCGCTCCCAGCCATTACAAATCTTACATTTGGGTCTTTTTGCAAGACTTTATAAGCGGCTTCTACAAAATATTCCGGTCCCTTTTGGAAAGTAATTCTGCCAAGAAATGTTACAACTTTTTCTTTTACACCTCTTTGTATATCAGGAAAATCGCCGGTGCCAAAGTCAACCCCATTATGTACTGTAATTACCTTATTGGGGTCTATTCCGTATCTGTTAACTACTTTGTCTCTGGTAAGGTTACTTACAGTAATAACTGTGTTGGCAGCCAACATTCCTCGTTTTTCAATTTCAAAAACGTTTGGATTTACATTTTCGCCACTACGGTCGAATTCTGTTGCATGCACATGAATAACGAGAGGTTTTTTAGATATTTCGGCTGCTGCTATACCGGCAGGATATGTAAGCCAGTCGTGAGCGTGGACTACATCAAAATCGTTTCCGGCAGCAATTACGGATGCTACTACTGCATATCGGCTTACCTCTTCGAGTAAACTTGTTCCGTATTCGCCTGAAAAATCAAATTTTTCTGAAAATATTTTAGATTTTATTTCATTATGGTCTAGAATTGTGTGTTCAAAGAGTTTAGTATATACTTCGGGGTCGAGATATGGTATAAGTGAACTTCCAACTTCGATATATTTGAGTTTTTCCCAGAATTCTTCGGTATCAGTTTTTTCTTTTGTAATTTCGATATTGCTGGCTTCTTTTAGTTGCATGAATGAGCCGTCTTCGCCTCCGAATAGTTTGGGCACAACAAAAATCATATCAACATCGAAACCTGCAAGAGCACGAGTAAGTCCATAGCAGGCTGTGCCTAAGCCTCCGCTAATATGAGGTGGAAATTCCCATCCGAACATTAGAACTTTCATGCTTTTTTATTTTTAATGTTTTCAATTAATTGCATTGCTCTGAGCAGTTCTGCTACACTCCATGCCTGACTTATGGCTCCTCCTGCATTGTGTGGTGGGTCGCCACAATATATTTCAGAGATACTGCCTATTCCATGATTGCTCATTTCTTTTTCAAAATTGGATATAAGTTGCTCTACAAACCTAACACCTGATTTCCCATAAATGTTTAAATATGCTTCAACGAAAGCACCTAATAGCCAAGGCCATGCTGTTCCCTGATGGTAAGCCATATCGCGTTCTTCTTGATAACCTTCGTATGTGCCTTTATAATCGGGGTCGTTTGGTGCCAGGGTACGAATTCCGCGAGGTGTTAGCAAGTTTGATTGAACTTTGTCGATAATAGATTTGCATATATCTTCGTTGCATACTTTGTATGGTAGTGATACTGAAAATAGCATATTAGGTCGAATTTTCCAGTCTTTATAATCATAAGTTGCATAATCAGCAAGATATCCTTTCTGATTATCCCAAAACATTTCAATAAAAGATTGTTGTATTTGTTCCGGTAAATTCGAGTTATTTGTAAGCCATTCGTTTAGTTTAAACTTTTCTGCTAATTCTTTAAGAAAGCTTACAGCATTAAACCATAGAGCGTTTATTTCTACCGCAAAACCATGACGAGGAGTTACAGGAATTTTATTTATTACCACATCCATCCATGTAAGAGCATATCCTTCTTCGCCTGTGTAAATCAGTCCGTTGGGTTCCATATGGATATTGAATTTCGTCCCTTTTTTATAAGCATCAAAAATTGAAAGCATTTTGGGTAAATAGTCTTTTTTGATTGTGTCAAAATCTCCTGTGTGTTCGAGATATTTTTGAACAGCCCAAAAGTACCATAATGCAGCATCTGCAGTATTGTAAGCTGCACCTTTATTATCTTCAATATTTGGTAATAGTCCGTTTTTTAAACCTGCGGCACTGGTTCGCATTATTTTTTTAAATGTATCGGTATCGTTCATGCTAAGAGTAAGTCCCGGAAGTGAAATAAAGGTGTCGCGTCCCCATGTGCCAAACCACGGAAAACCTGCTACTAATTTTGTTGTTTTTCCATTTTTTACAATAAATTGCTGTGCAGAATTTTTAAGGCAATTAATAAAACTATCTCGAGGGATTCTCGATTTTAGTTCTTTATTAAATTGCTTAAAAAGTAATTCCGGTGATGATTCGTTAATTGCAGCCGAAAAAATTATTTGTTCGCCTTTTTCGATTGGTAATTCAAAATATCCGGGTACAAAAAGGTCTTCCTGATAATCTTGACCTGCTTTTTGGTCTTCGATATATTCTATATTATAATACCAATGTGGTACATGAACATAATCTGCTTTTTTGTTAAACTGCATAAATAAATGAGGGTATCCTTCATACATTTTAATTTTAATTCCATTTTGCGCCGTTTGGTATTTTGTATTTGCATACAAATTTTCGCGAGTAGTGTTGTGTACGCTTCTAAAAGCCAAAAAAGGTTTAAATCTTAGTGTTGTGGGACTATGTGAATCTTCAAGGGTGTATCTAATAATTACACGAGCTTCTTCACTTACAAATACTTGTTCTTTTTTTAATACTACTCCGCCAACTCTATAAATCAAGGTTGGGATAGGGTCGGCAGCAAAAGTTCGAATATATTTATGCCCGCGAGGTTCAAATATTTTTGGATATTTGTGAATTCCGAGATTAAAAGATGCTCCATGTTGTATTATTGTTTCGTCAAGGTTCGATAATAAAACATGACGGTCTCCATCTAATTCGGGGAGGGGACATATTAATAAGCCGTGATATTTCCTTGTGTTACAGCCAATTATAGTGCTGCTTGAATACGACCCGGCCCGATTGGTTCTTATCAATTCTCTGCCAAGAGCAAACTCTAAATTTATTAACTCTTCTTTCTTAAAACTAATGTATGCCATATTAAGTTTTTGCTTTGCCGAAAGATACAAATTTTTAATGAATTTGTTGTAAAAAAAATGTTATTAAATTTTTAAGGATTCAGGATTTAGGATTCAGGGTTTAGGATTCAGGATTTAGGATTCAGGGTTTAGGATTCAGGATTTAGGATTCAGGGTTTAGGATTCAGGGTTTAGGATTCAGGGTTTAGGATTTAGGATTTAGGATTCAGGGTTTAGGATTTAGGGTTTAGGATTTAGGATTCAGGTTTTAGGATTTAGGATTTAGGATTCAGGATTCAGGGTTTAGGGTTTAGGGTTTAGGTTATCATTAAAAGAATAAAAGATTTGCTAATTTTGTTGAGAATTTTTTTTCTTATTGTATGAAAAGGCTTATTAAAATTTCTATAGTTTCGTATATTAATACATTACCATATCGTTTTGCTTTGGAGCAATCAGATTTCATTGAAAAAAATGCACTAATTAGTAGTGATATTCCATCGATTTGTGCCCAAAAATTGAAAAATAATAAAGCTGATATAGGTTTGATTCCCGTAGCAGCTATATGCGATTTGGATTATTACGAAATTATTGGAGAGTTTTGTTTGAGTGGTGGTAAAAAGGTTTTTTCTGTAGAGCTTGTTTCTGAAGTTCCATTGTATGAAATAGAAAAGATTTATCTCGATTTTCATAGTCGTACTTCTGTTGAAATGCTTAAAATTATAGCAAAAAAGCATCTTAATCTTGATGTAGAATGGTTTGACGCTAAAACAGGTTTTGAGAGTAATATTCATGGAACTACTGCTGGTTTGCTTATTGGAGATAGAGCAATGCAACTGCAAGATAATTTTAATTTTGTTTACGATTTGTCAGAACTATGGCAAGAGTTTACCGGATTGTTTCCGGTTTTTGCTTTGTGGGTTGCTAATAAACCAATAGACGACAGGTTTAAAGCTGAGTTGAATAAAGTACTTGATTTTGGTGTTAATAATATTGATAAAATTCTAAAGCTTTATTCTACTGAATATCCCGAATATGATTTACAAAAATATTTTACCGAACAGATAGTGTATAAGCTTGACGATAACAGAAAACGTAGTGCTCGTTATTTGTTTAAGGAAATCTGTAATAGTACCTTAAAAATATAATAACACTATTTTAATACTTGCTTATTTGTTTTTTTAAATAATTTTGAAACCAAAATATTAAAGCTTACAAATATGTCGTTTTATATTAGACTTTTCAAAAAGGCTGATTACGAGGCAGTTAATCAGGTTTGGCAATTAACCGATATGGGTGGTTCTCATCGTGGAGATAATCTGCAGGTAATTATTAGAACTATTTCTTCGGGAGGTGCATTGTTTTGTTTGCTTAATAACGAAGATGAGATTATAGGAACAGCGTGGATTACAAATGATTCTCGTCGTTTATATCTTCATCATTTTGCTATTTTACCCGAGTATCAGGGGCAGAAACTCAGCCATTTACTTATGGTAGAAGTTATGAAATTTGCTCGCCGCAAAGGAATTCAAATTAAGCTCGAAGTGCATAAGGATAACGCTGCAGCTATTGCTCTTTACGATAAATACGGATTTAAAAATCTTGGTGATTACCATGTGCTTATTGTGAGGAATGTTAAGTAAAAATTCTAAAGCTTTTTCTTTAAACAGGCAGATATTAAATCTGTCGGTTCCAAATATCATCACCAATATCACTGTTCCACTTGTTGGTATGGTTGATATTGCTCTAATGGGACATCTGGCCGATCCGGCTTATATAGGTGCCATTGCTTTGGGAAGCATGGTTTTTAATCTGTTATATTCGGGAGTAATTTTTCTAAGGATGGGTACTAGCGGCTTTACTGCACAAGCTTTTGGTGCCCTTAATCGTAAAGAGATTTCTGCAATATTGTTTCGATCATTAATTGTTGCTCAACTAATAGCTTTCTTTTTAATTGCTTTGCAATCTCCAATTGAGTGGCTTGGTTTTGAATTAATAAATGCTAATTCTGATGTTGAAAGTCTTGCTGTTTCATACTTTCGTATTCGTATATGGGCAGCTCCGGCTACTTTGGGAGTTTATGCATTTACCGGATGGTTTTTGGGTATGCAAAATGCCAAATACCCCATGTTTGTGGCTCTTATTATAAATGTTGTAAATATTATTACAAGTGTTTATTTTGTTAGAGTAGGAGGGATGAAGTCGGATGGTGTTGCTCTTGGTACCCTAATTGCACAGTATTCGGGATTGATTGCATCTGTTGTTTTTTATTATTTTGCTTTCAGAAAAAAGCTTTCACGTATTAGTATTAATGATATTCTTAATATAAAGGCTTTGAAATTATTTTTTCGAGTTAATACAGATATTTTAATTCGTTCTCTGTTGATTGCAGCAACGTTTTTCTATTTTAATTCTGTTTCGGCAGGTTTAGGAACCGATATTTTGGCTATTAATGCTGTAATGTTGCAGTTTTTTATGTTTTTCTCGTATTTTGTAGATGGATTTGCTTTTGCAGCAGAGGCTATTGTAGGAAAATATTTTGGTGCCAAAAATTTAGAAATGCTT